>Ga0137409_10000740_pt1 | contig 35681 bp, 30 predicted proteins | sample CZODoug1_16funga_FD_122059 | JGI IMG/M metagenome (GOLD analysis project Ga0137409, IMG submission 122059) | Vadose zone soil fungal communities from Angelo Coast Range Reserve, California, USA - CZODoug1_16fungal (Hybrid Assembly) | ecosystem: Environmental > Terrestrial > Soil > Vadose zone... | reverse complement strand
CTCGCGCATGAAGGCGCGAAGATCCCGCGGATTGTCCCGGTACGCCTTCTTGACCTCGACGAAGCGCCAGTTGACCGGCTTGCCCTCGGTGAACCGGTGGTAGGCCGAATAGAAATCGGTGGCGATGTTTTCGACATACCAGCGCAGGCCGCAGTCCAGCAGCGGGGCGATCCGCTGCTCGATACCCTGCGCCGGACGCTCGCGGCTCGCCGGGATGACCGCGCCCGCGTCGATCCCCAGTTCCTTCAGGGCGGCGCAATGCCCGGGGTCTTGCGGCTGCCAGACGATCGCGCGGTAGTCGGGCCACGCCTCCGCGGCGGCCGGCCGCCGGTCGGCTGCGAGCGCGATCGAAAACGCCGCCAGGCCGAGGAGCAGCGCCGCCGCGCGGGGCGGCCGTGTTCCGGATGGACCGAATGCCTTCACCGAGCTCCTGTCCGCTTGCGAACGCGCCGCGTCACTATCGCACAGGTGTTGCGAACCGGCCGGCCGCGTGCGCAAAATGCGGCGACACCCATGGCCAAGAATCGATCGCTGAAGCTCCTGCGCAGGCTCGCCTCGCCCTACTGCGTCCGCGACGGCGGGAAATTCCGCTTGAAGCACATCGACCCCGGCGACACGGGCAAGCTGGAGGACGAGGGCAGAGCCGAGGCACAGGAGCTGCTCGCGCGCGGCGTCGAGCGCATGGCGCGCCTGCAGGAGAAGCTCGCCGCGCAGGGTGAATGGTCGCTGCTCCTCATCTTCCAGGCGATGGACGCCGCCGGCAAGGACGGCGCGATCAAGCACGTGATGTCGGGTGTGAACCCGCAAGGCTGCCAGGTGGTGTCGTTCAAGGCGCCCTCGCGCGAGGAGCTCAGCCACGACTACCTGTGGCGCTGCGTGCGCTCGCTGCCCGAGCGCGGCCGCATCGGCATCTTCAACCGCTCCTACTACGAGGAAGTGCTCGCAGTGCGAGTGCACCGCGACCTGCTCGAGGCGCAGCGCCTGCCCGCGCCGCTCGTATCCGGCAAGATCTGGGAGCAGCGCTACCAGGACATCCGCGCTTTCGAGCGCCACCTGGCGCGCTCGGGCGTGGTCATCCGAAAGTTCTTCCTGCACGTGTCGAAAAAGGAGCAGAAAAGGCGCCTGGTCGAGCGGCTGGACGACCCGGAGAAGCACTGGAAATTCTCCGCGGACGACGTGCGCCAGCGCGAGCACTGGAGCGGGTATATGCGCGCCTACGAGGACATGGTGCGCGAGACCGCCAGCGAATCCGCCCCCTGGCTGGTGGTGCCCGCCGACCACAAGTGGTACACGCGGCTGGTGGTCGCGGCGGCGATCGTCGACGCGCTCGAGGAGCTCGGCCTGGAATTTCCCGAGGTGCCGCCGGCGAAGAAGCGCGACCTGGCCCGCGCGCGCCGCGAGCTGAAGTCGGAGAAGCCGTGAGACCGCGGAGGTAGAATCGGCGTATGAAGCCGGAGGTCCGCTTCTGCACCTCGAGTGATGGCGTCAAGCTCGCCTACACGGTCTCCGGCGGCGGGCCTCCCATGGTGCGCGCCCAGCACTGGTTCACCCACCTCGAGCACGACTGGAGCAATCCGGCGGTGCGTCCCTGGGCCGAGGATCTCTCCAAGCGCTATATGCTGCTGCGCTTCGATCAGCGCGGCACCGGGCTGTCGGACCGCGAGGTCCCCGAGATTTCCCTCGAGGCTCACGTGCGGGACCTCGAGTCCGTGGTGGACGCGGCGCAGTTCGAGCGCTTTGCCCTCCTCGGCTTGTCGCAGGGCGCCGCGTTCGCCATCGCCTATGCGGCGCGGCATCCCGAGCGCGTGAGCCACCTCGTCGTCTGCGGCGGGTTCGCGCGCGGCTGGGCGAAACGCTCGCTGTCGCCGGAGAGCCTCGAGCAGATGCAGACCCTGGTCAAGCTGATCGAACAAGGCTGGGGAAGCAGCGACCCCTCGTTCCGCCAGGTCTTCGCGACCCAGTTCATGCCCGACGCGAGCCTCGAAGCCATCCACGCTTTCAACGACCTGATGCCTCTCACGGCGTCGGCGCGGACCGCCGCAACGATTTTCAGGGCCAACAGCGTGCTCGACGTGCAGGCCGAGGCGCGCCTGATCAGGTGCCCGGCGCTCGTCCTGCACGCCCGCGGCGAGGTACGCATCCCGTTCGAGGAAGGCAGGATCATCGCCGGCCTGATCCCCGGGTCGCGTTTCGTCCCCCTGGAGACGCGCAATCACCTGATGATGCAGGACGAGCCCGCGTGGGGGCATTTTCTCGAGGCGCTCGCGGCGTTCTACCCGCCCGGGGGCGCCGCGCCGGGGGCCGGCGCGTTTCCCGAGCTCACCGCGCGCGAGCGGGAAATCCTCAACCTCATCGCGCAGGGCCTGGACAACGCGCAGATCGCGGCGCGGCTCGAATTGTCCGAGAAGACCGTCCGCAACAACATCACCCACATCTTCGACAAGCTCGGCGTCGAGAACCGACCGCAGGCCATCGTGCTCGCCAGAGACAAGGGCCTGGGCGCGCACTAGCGTTTGCCGCGCCTCCCGGGACTCCTGTCCCGGTTTTCCCGTGCCGTTTCCCCGTTGTCCCGGGACGGCGGACTCATGCGCATTCGCCCTCCACCGGCGACGATGCACTCGCATCCGCAGCCCACCCGTTTCTCACAAGGAGATTTCCATGGATACAGTGCAAGCAGGGACGGCAACCGAGCGTTACGCGAAGTGCATAGAAGTCTCGAAGCGCATCCGCTGGGACATCGACCGCGACGTGATCCGCGGGCGCAAGTTCGACTTCACCAAGAATTTCCTGCCCAACGGGCTCTCGAAGGTCGAGCAGCTGCCGTTCCTTTCGGCGCAGGAACGGCGCATGGTGAGCCAGATCCAGGGCCGCACCTACGCCAACATCTTCGGCCTGGTCGAGCGCTACATCGGCGCGAAGGTGCTCGAGATCAGCAAGGAGCACTGGCTGGGCGACCAGACCGCGCTCGAGGCGCTGGTGCGCTTCAGCGACGAGGAGCTCAAGCACCAGGAGTTGTTTCGCCGCGTCGAGGAGATGATCGGCGCCATCATGCCGCCAGGCTATCGGGCCGCCGCCGAACCCAACGACGTCGCGCAGTTCGTGCTCGGCAAGTCTACCTGGGCGGTGCTCTGCCTCACTTCCCTCATCGAGCTCTTCAGCCAGCAGCACTACCTCGAAAGCATCGCGCCGCAGACGACGGACATCTCGCCACTGTGGAAAGATGTCTTCATGTATCACTGGAAGGAAGAGTGCCAGCACGCGATGCTCGACGAGCTCGAGTGGCAGCGCGAGCATGCCAAGCTCGATACCGCGCAGCGCGACCGGGCCGTGAACGACGTGATCGACCTGGTGGCCGGAGTCGACATGATCCTGCAGGGTCAGGCAGCCGCCGACGTCGAGTACTTCGTCGCGATTGCCGGACGCAGATTCAGTGAGGGCGAACGCCAGGCGCTCGATGCGGGCGTGCTCAAGGCGTATCGCTGGCAGTACATCGTGTCGGGCGTGCAGCACGCTCACTTTGGGCGGCTGCTCACCAGCATGACCACGCCGGAACAGCTGGGGCGCATCCAAAAGGCCCTCACTCCGATCCTGCAGGCTTGATGCACGTCGGGGCGAGGCTCAATGAGTATCGGACCTACTCGATCTCCAGCACGACATTGCCCACCGCGCGGCCGCTCTCGACCAACTCGTGAGCGGCTGCGATGTGGGTGAGTGGCAGGCGTGCGGCGATGTTGTGAACCAGGCGGTTCGCCTCGAGCAGTGCCGTGAGCTCCTTGAGCGCCCGCTGCCGTTCCGCGGCGGGCATCGAGTAGACGAGAATGAAGCGCACGCGCGCGTGCTTGCGGATCCCGGCACTGAAAGACATCGTGACATCCGATGCTCCGCTGCCGTAGACGATGATGTCTCCTCCCTGGCGCAGCAGATCGAGATCGAGCGCCGCGTTGGCGGCGAAGTCGACCTCGACGATGCGGTCGATGCCCTCGCCTGCCGTTGCTTCCTTGATGCGCTCGCGCACATCGTCGCGCCGGTAGTTGAGCACCTCGGCGCCAGCAGCGAGAGCGAGCTCTGCTTTCTCAAGCCCGCTCACAGTCGCGATGACGCGCGCAGCACCCATGAGCCTGGCGAGCTGAATCGCATAATGCCCGACCGCTCCCGCCCCGCCCGCGATCAGCACGGTTTTTCCCGCAACGCCGCCGTCCACCGCCAGCGCATGGCAGGCCGTCAAAGCCGGGATCCCCAGGCAGGCGCCCGCGGGAAGATCGATCCTGTCGGGAAGACGAACGGCCTGCTCCTCGGGCAACACGACATATTGGGCGGCGGTACCGAGAGCCCGACCCCAGGCCGCATTCCAGGTCCATGCACGCTCCCCGACGCGTTCGGAACGCACTCGAGGGCCGACCTGGTCGATGACTCCCGAGCCATCGCTGTGCGGCACGATGCGCGGGAATGGCAGGACCGTCGTGCGCAGACCCGCCCGGGACTTCACATCCGAAGGATTGACCCCCGACCAGTGTAGCTCGACCCGCACCTCGCCCGGTCCGGGCGTTGGAGTTGCGATCTCTTCGATGCGCAACACTTCGGCAGCGGGCCCGGTGCGGTCGTACACGGCGGCGAACATGGCGGTCTCCCGCAGCGATCGCGGATTGCGGCGTCGATTATGCGCGTGTTGATAAGAAAGGCTGAAGCGCCGTTCAAACACTCTGGCCGCTCACTGGCGTGCACTGGGCTAGCTTAGCGCCCATCGGAAATCACGTTGGAACGCCTGAGGAGAGCCACCATGTCACTGCGTGCCTATCACCTGCCCGAGCATGAGTACCAGGACGATCGCTTCGAGAGAGCGCTCGAGGCGCTGCGCCTGCTGCGCGACAAGACCCGAGTCGCTGGCCAGAGCCTGCACGAGAAGCTCGCCATCTACAGTGAAATCCAGTTGAACGCACGGTCCGCACCCGGGCGCGAGCCCTGCAGTTCGTTCTCACTGTGAGTTTCCTCCTGCAACAGCCGTGTCGGCTCGCACAGTATGCATATCGCCGCAGTGCGCGCGCCGACCTCCGGCTGTCACTGGAACGCCTGGACAAGGCGCACCATTGCGTGCGTGTCGAAACGACAATAGGCGAGGAGCAACGAAGCGATATGCGACCTGCGAACCGGTGAGGTCGCGGGATCGATAGCTTCCAGGTACGCGCGCTGTGCCGCTTCGCCGTCTGCAACTTCTCCCAATCCGTCGTAGCTCAGTTCGGGGACAACGGTCGGCAATACCTTCTTGATCGACCAGCTTCCCTTCATTCCGGGGTGGTAGTAGTTGCGCCTGAAGACCGGCAGCAGGTCGACCAGGCGTGGCAGCAACGCATTCAGTGGTCCAGCGAGGGACGGCACGAGCGTAACCAGGGTCTCGACACACTGGCGCTCATAACCTGAGTACGAACAGATTGGCCCCACATCACCCAGCGCGGCGATGAGCGCCTGTGTCAGTCGGGCAGCGGGAAGCTCGCCGCTGACATCCAGGAACTCCAGGTGCTCGATCGCGCCCGGCCCTTTCTCGACATGGAGCGACCACTGGAACGGAATCGCCTGGCGAGGACGAGTGCCGGGCCAGATCGGCACCGCGAATTCGATGGTCTCGAAGTCCAGGTAGTAGCGTGGGAACGGAATGGCGCGCAGCGCCTCGCGCAGGCCAGGATCAATTTCGACTCGGTTGTTGATGGTCGAGCGCCAGACGCGAATCCGATTCTCACCGCTCACCTCCTCCTCCGGCACATCGCGCAGGTCGCGATAGCCGCGCGCCACAAACTCGTCGAGCTTGGCGCCGATTCGCGGCAGCACGGTGAGCGGGAATTCGGTTTGCGGCCAGCAGTAGTCTATGAAGGGGCACTCATGTGGCGCGCGACAGTGCCGACCGACCTGGATCGCGGGCTCCGCTCCTGCGAGCGTGCGCTGAGCCTGGCTCACCCAGCTTGCCACTTGCGGCACGAGTGGGCCCACGACTTCGCCGACGCTCTTTTCCACCAGCAGTCCCCGGTAGTCGCGCTCTCCCGGGTAGACGAAGCGGGAATTCAGGTGCGCGACGGCGACCTCACTCAGTCGCACCCCGCTCCCGTTGATCACCCAGCTCTGGATTGCGACGTCCGGCAGGTACTCTTCCTTGACGCCAGCGCCCGATTTCACTTCGATGAGGCGGGTGCCGGTTGAGTTGCGCTCCAGTACGTCGGCGCGGACCAGGACCTCCTGGTGCCTGAAAGGAGCTTCGAAATAGACCCGTGCTCGCGGCGCCTCTCCAGGAAAGAGCTCGCCCTGGGTGTTGTTCAGCGCGACCGAAACGTCACGGTCGAACGCGACTTCACGCCCCTGGGCATACAACGTCCGCGCCACTTCGCCCACCTGGTGGCCCGACTCAAAGCGTGCCTGCACGCGCTTCGGGTAGTAGCCCACCTCCGGCCGATGCACATCGAGCCACAATCGCTTGGGGCACTGCAGGTAGGAGAGGAGCCGGGACTTCGACAGGCGCACGTCGAATCACTGCGATGGGGCGTATATAAGAGTCGGTTATGTCAATTGCCGCGCCGGACGATCCAGCCGTCGTAGCGGCCACCGCTTTGCTGTGCCAGCGCTGCGAAGCGCGCGGACAGCGCGCTGATTTCCTCCACGGAAAGCCGCATCGATTTGCGTGCGTGCAGGCTCACGCCCTGGCCGACATTCTCCTGCATCGCGTGCGTGTCGGTTGCGAATCCTTCAGCTTCGAGCTGGCGCGCGACCGATCGCGCAGCGGCATCGTCGGGCAACGCGAAGAAGAAATCGAGCTCGTGCGGCTGAAACGGGTCCAGCCCCTTTTCACGCAATTGCCGGATCATCTTCGCATCGAAGCTCTCGCGCCGTTCAGCACGACGGCGTCGCATCGTCAGGTACACACGCAGGGCCGCCAACGCAACAACTGCCGCGATCAACGTCAGCCACTTCACTCGCCGCTCTCCCCTTGCCGCACGGGACCTGACTCTACACAGGCCACCTGCCCGGGTGGAAGATGCGGCCGCATTCCGGCCGCATGGTACTTTTCGCCGCTGTGAGCGGGAATCCATCGAAAGATCGGCGGCCGAAACCGTGAAGCGCCGCGGCGCGCTCCTGGGTGGCCTCGCGTTGGCGATTGCCGCGGCTGTTCGCCGGGCAAGCGCCGGCACAGGGAGCAAGGAAGAAGGCTCAACGGACCCCTGCAGCGCGCCGCCCAGTTACGCCGATCCGGCGCCGCTGGGCGTTGGCGTCGAAAGCGCACGCGCTCTCGCCGGCGGCTACGGCGAAGGGCAGTACTTCATCGACGTCGAGCAGGGGTGGACACTGACGCACGACAGCCTGCTCGCTCATCGCATCGGCGCACCGCTCGCGGGTGTCATCGACGATCGCTCGCGGCCACACGGAACTGCCGTGCTCGGGATCGTTTGCGGTTCGAACCCGGGTGGCTACTCGGGCCTGGCGCCACGTGTGGCATCCGTGCATGTGTCATCTACTTCCGCGAGCCTGCGCTCGGGCATTGCGGCAGCCATCGACAAGCTGGTCGCACTCGGCGCGGCGCAGCGAGAGGGTGGTGGCGGAGTCCTGTTGCTCGAAACGCAGGCCCGATTGATGACGCCACAGGGTGGGATGGGCCACCTGCCAGCGGAGGCGCTGCCGCAGCTCTTCGACCTGATAGCAAGCGCCACGCGGCGCGGAATCACGGTCATCGAAGCGGCAGGCAACGGTCGTGATACGGGCAGCGTGTCGCAGGGAATCGACCTGGATGAGTTCAAGGACGAGTCCGGCGAAGCGTTCCTGCGCCGCGATTCCTCACGCGGCGACTCCGGCGCGATCATCGTCGGGGCGGCGCGGGCCGCGGTCGTCGGCGGCCGGCACCAGCGCATCACGTCGAGCAATTTCGGTAGCCGGATCGACTGCTACGCCTGGGGCGAACTCGTCACGGCGCCGGCTTCGACATCGCGTGCACCTTTCGCGCATTCGGGATGCGTGGCCGATTTCGGCGAGACCTCAGCAGCGGCGGCGATCGTCGCAGGCGTCGCACTCATCGTGCAGGGTGTGGTCGCTGCAGCGCGGCCCGGTCTGCGAATGCCCCCTCTGCAGTTACGCGAGATCCTGAGTCACCGCGATCTTGGTACCGCCTGCGCCGGCAGCAAGGGAACTATCGGCGTCATGCCGGACCTGGCGAGGATTCTCGACGCCAGTGTGCTTGGGATCACTCCGGTGCGGCGGGCGAAGCGCTCCCAGGCGGGCGAATCCGGATGACAAAGGTTTCCCCGTACACCGGTGCCTCAGCCCCTTCGCCGGTTACGGTGAGCTGATAGCGCCCGGGCCGCAGCAGGGCGGAATCAGCGAACACCGTGATGAAACCATCCCCGGCCTCGCGCAGGTCCTTGACCACTGCCACCGCTGCGGTCGACCCATCATCGTTGATGCGGGCGAGGGACACGCTGTACTCATCCGCCTTGCCCGGCAATCCGGGCAGCAGGCGGAGCTTGAGCGCCTGACGCTGGGCGGGGAGCTCGATTTCGGCATCGTACTTGTCGCTGCGAACGCGCAGCATCGGCGGCGTCGATTTCACGACCAGCGCCTGCTCCGATGCAACTATGAACTCAGAGGCTGAAGAAGCCAGGATCGACGGTGTGCTGACGCTCTGCCAGCGCACGAACATGAGACCGATCGCCAGCACGCCGACCGAGGCAGCCACCGCGAGGAATGCCGGCTGTTCGAAGAACGGACGCGAACCAACCAGCTTGTCGAGCTCGCCGCGATCACGCAGAGACTCCATGCCGACCTTCAGCCGGGCGGTGGCCTCCAGTTCCTGGGCGACGTCCGGATTCTGCAGCAGGACTGCTTCGAACTCCTCGCGCTCCGCATCCGTCATCTGATCCGCGAGATAGCGACCCGCAATCGTCGGATCATCCCTGAACTTGCTTTCAACCTTCATGGCCAATACTCCTCGACGACCGTAACTCATAGCAGCACCAACACAGATAGAAAATCGGATTTTCGCAGGCCCTGCGCCTCGAGCAGATCCTTCAGGCGTCCGCGCGCGCGATGCAATACCTTGTCGAACTGCGCCGCGTCCAGGTTCAGATCCCGACAGATCGATTCCTTGTCTTCCTCCTCCAGGTAGAAGCGCGTGAGGATTTGCCGATCGCGTGGCGTGCTCATCGCGGCGATGATGCGTTTCACGCGCGCGGCCATCTGGCGCTCCATCCAGTCATCCTTGGCAGCGCTTTCGTCAGCGATCGTATCGAGCTGCGAACTGTCGGCGCGCGCGCCGGGCCGGCCGGCCACGGTGCGCCGGTGGTTGCGCAGCAGATTGATGGCGACCTGGAAGATGTAGCCCGCGATCTGTTCCGGCCGCTCGACCTTGCCGGCCTGCCACTTCTCCCAGGCGATGCAGATCGCCTCGCCCAGGAGGTCGGCAGCTACGTCCGGATCGCCGGTGCGGCGCGCGATCAACAAGCGCAGGCCGGAATAGTTCTCGCGGATCAGGGCCTCGATGGCTGACTTGCTTACGTCCGCGCGATCGCCTGGACGCGGCTCCCGTTGCGGTTGCGGACGATCGGCAATTTTGGTTTCAACCATGGGTTGCGATGCCGGCACTGCACGGAGCCGTCGCATCGGCGGGACCAGCGTAATGGTCGGTCGGTGCACGATCAACCCGAGCCTCCGCCCCCGACAGCTTGCGGCTGCGCATGGACGTCGCCACCGTGTGGATTGCGATGATCACCGCAGGACCACGCCTCACTCCCCTTGTCATCACGAGTCGGGGAGCAGAACCTGATCGTCAGCAGCGGCTCGCGCGTGCACTGGGACTCGCGCTCTCCCTTGGGGGCGTTCTCGATAACGACGGCGTGTAGCACCGGCTTGCCCTGGTGCGCGAACGCCTTGGTGCCACCCAGCCTTTCGCCGCTGCAGCACGTGATCATCGGCACAGACTCCGCGCTCGGCTTCGACATGGATCGCGCAGCATCTTCCTTGCCGGGCGGCGCCTTGCGAGGTGGGTTGTACGTCGTGAACACGACATTGCTCACCGGCTCGCCCTTCCGGATCTCGATCTCGTCCCACAGGTTGAGATGCGAATCGCCCTGGTATTGATCGGCAGAGCACACTTCATATTTGCCATCCTTGACCTCGCCCGCCGTGTGGGAACCGCCCGACGTCGACGGCGTCGTCGTATCGGTGCTTCCGCGGCACGCAACTCCGAGCGCGCCTATCGCTGCCAGTCCCAACAGTAGTCTTCTTGTATGAGTTCTCATGGGTCCTGCTCCTCAAGTTACTCATCACGCTTTTCGCTGCCCCGTCCTCAGGAAGCGAGGATCACGAAGGCAGCCCAGTAATACGGATGGCCATAAACGGGATCACTCTTCATCCGGCGCGCGGCGGTTTGCGCCGCGGCCACCGAATCCATTCCGCGTGTCATGTACGCCTGGTAGAACACACGCATGTAGGTTTCCGTGGCGACATCCGACACGCGCCACAGACTCCCCAGGACGTTACGGGCCCCGGCAAGCAGAAATGCTTCCGACAGGCCAAACGAGAGCTGACCACGATACTCCTTGCCGAGCGAGCCCTCACAGGCACTGAGGACGACCGCGTCGGCGTTCAGACCGAGACCGACGATGTCACGCAAGCTCAGGGCCGAGTCGTCCTGCACCGAGTCTTGCGCGCGGGTCGAAAGCAGGATCGACGACAGTTGCGGGTCGTGCACATCGAGGCGCGCATGAGTTGCGAAGTGCAGCACGCGGAACGCACTCAACGGCTGCGCGAGCACGGCCGTCTTGGTGGCTGCCTCACCCAGCAACACGTCGGAGTGCCACCCGGACGCGATCTTCACGATGCCTTCGACCTCGCGTCGCGATGCCGGCAGGCGACGCAGCGGGAATGCGCCATCCGCGAGCACCGCATCGCGGGTTTGCGCGACTCCCGCATCGGGCGAGCCGATGATGACAGGATCGCCCACCAGCAATATGCGCTCTCCCGGCTCCGTGCCGGGTTGCTTGCCGTTCACCCCTTGCCAGTGGTCAAGCGCCGGCTGGTATGAAACCGTGGCGAAGTCCGCGAGACGCTTCGCGGTCGGCTGGCCGTCGAGCCAAACCGCGGCAAACGGGATCGTACGCAAGGTTCCGTCGGCCACGATCGTGACGGCGCGTTGCTTCGCGACGATCGGTCCGGCCGCTCCGAGAATTGTCCTGCTCGCCTTGACCTCGCGCTCGCGGGTGTCGCTGCCGTCGGGCGGTTGGCTCCACAGAGCGTAGAGATCGCGCGCGGCCGCCTCGACACTCTTGCCCGAGCCCAGCGCAAACGCGGTTGCCGAATCCGGGGTGATGCACCAGATCCAGCTGCGTTCCTCTCCCAGCAGCCAGGTGATCACCGCGGAACCGCTGGCGAGCGAAGCCTGCAGCTGCGGGAGCGAAAGAACGGCAGCTGTTCGCGCGGACTTTTCGCCCGTCGGCGCCTGCTTCTGCTGCGCCACGTCGATCTGCGTACGCAGCAACGCTATTTCCCGTCTCAGGGAAGCGACCTGCCCGGCTGGCGGCGCATCGAGATCGAGCAAGGTCGCAAGACGATGACGCTTCGCGGCCAGGCGCGCATCAAGCTCCGCGAGAGCCGAGGGCGCTGTGCCCGGTTGCCTGCCGGGCTGTTGAGCAAACTGCCGAAAGTCCTCCAGCGCCAGCGTGCGCAGGCGTTCCGCGGCCCCGAGAGCCGACGCGGCCAGCCGATCCTGGTCGGCGCGGGACGCCGCCTTTTGCCACCGTTCCATGTAGAGATCCGCCTGCAATTCGTAGGCGGCGGCGCGATTGGAGATGTAAGTGGCGCGCAAGTCCGGGTTCACGGCGCGAATGCGTTGCAAGTCATAGAGACTGAGTGCCTTGCCCACGTACCGCAGCGCTGGGCCGATCTCGCCGGCGCGGCGCTCTTCGCCTGCGAGCAAGACGTAGTTTTCCGCCGCGTAGTTGTCGTCGCCCGTCGCTTCGTGTGCCCGGGCGGCCTTGAGCAAGAGCTCCCTCCCCGCCGGGTCGCCGCTGCGACTGAGCGCATAGCCGTAAGCACCCGAGAGGCGATAACGCACCGTCGATTGCGCTGGCAGATCGAGTTTCAGCCCTCGGGCCAGGGTCTCTGCGGCCGCGCGCCCGGCGCCGGTTGCGATCTGGTCCTGGCCGATCGCGAGCAGCGCGCGGCCTTTCTCCTGCGGCGAGACCGCGTGATCCAGCGCCTGCAGGTGCAGCTTGAGCGCGAGCTGGGGTTCCCCGTTCTCACGCTTCAGATCCGCAACCTCGACCAGGCTCGCGAGCAGGCCCTGTCGGTCCTGCACGGCATTCGACTCACGCAACTCCAGCGCCTGCTGCAGGAAGACTTCGCCGCGCTCCTGCTCCCCGAGCGTCAGGTAGATTCTTCCGAGCAAGTGCCAGGTTCGCGCGCGATCCGCGGCCTCGGCGCTCCCTTCGGTCAGAGGCAGCGTGGCGAGCAGCGACTTGAGCGCCTCGTCCGCCTGGCCCAGTGCGTACTCGGCGACGGCGAGGTTGTTGGCGATGGCGACGTAGGTGCGACGATTGCTGCTCGGATCGAGCTTGGCGAGCAGGCGCTTGTAGGCAGAGACCGCCTCGACATAGTCGCCACGCTGGAAGTCGATGACTGCGATGTTCTGCAGGGACTGGACTTCGCTCGCCGACTCACCGATGGCAGCGAAAATGCGCGCGGCATTCTCATAGTGCGCGCGGGCTGCGGCGAGACGACCCTGGTAGTGCGCCGATACACCCTGGTAGTTGAGGGCCAGGGCCTGGTCATACGTCATGCCTGCGGCGGCGAATCTTTGCGCGCACTCTGCCAGCACCTGCTCGGCTTCGTCGAACGGGGTGCGGCCCGATTTCGGCGCGGACCGCGCGGCCTGGGTCTCGCCCGCGCCCTCGATGAGCGACTCGGCGCGCAGCACTTCGGCCTGCGAGGTCATGATCGGCTGCGATACTTTTGCGAACGCTTTGGCCGACAGCGAAGCGCTTGCTGCCGCGTGCGTCCAGTCACCGAGGGTCCAGAAGTACAGGTTCGCGGTGCGCAGCAGTGCCTCTGCCTCGAGGGCATCAGCGTGCGCCGCGCGCAAGTGCGTTCTCGCCGCTTCAAGGCTCGCCAGCTGGCGCTGTGCCTCATCAGGACGACGCGTGTCGGAGACGACACCCGCGGTCGTGAGGTCGCCGAGTCCACGCGCCAGTTCCGAGCCTGGTGATGCTTCCGCGACCTCACGCCAGGAAATGTCGAGCGTACGGGCCGGCAAGCCGCGTTCGACGGGACTGACGATGAGCGTGTAGTGGCCGGTCGATTGCGGGGTGAAGAACAGCAACTCCGGTCCGGCGCGAACCGTGGGCGAGTCGACCTTCACCACACGTCGCGCATCAGAAGCCAGGATCTCGAGCGTGACATCGCGTGACTGCCGGCTGACCTCGGCGAGATAGGCGTGGTTGGCTTGCAAATCGACCTGGCAGCGCCATGGCTTGCCATCGGAGACCTGCGCCCGTTGCTTGGCGGTGCAGGTCACATCGCTCCTTCCGGCGGGAATCGCCGCAAAAGCGCCGGCGAGACCGAACCAGCCAAGCGCGATGCCGCCTCTGAGTCTTTTGGTTGTGGGCCGCAAGCAAGCCATGCGCCCCCTGGTTTTTGCGATCGCACGGCGCTGATCGACGCCGGGGCATTCAGCCCGGATGCTGCTCGAATTGCAAGCCGGTAGCGGAGGGGCGGGAACCCACCGAGCAGCCCGGGCATAGCAGGACTCGTGTATCCCGTGCTGGTTCGAAAGGCGCCCGCCCCATGACCAAAACGCAAGCCCCGCAGCCCGCTCTCGAAGCGCGGACAGGGGAGAACTCCGCGCTGCAACAGGGCCCCAATATCCACGCTCGTCACCTTCATAGAGTTCGAAAAAAGTGAATCGGGCTTGCAGGAGTTCTCTGTAACCAACCGCCGACCTATCGCGGAGTCTCACCACAAAAGAAAGGGCGGGAGTTGTGAGCTCCCGCCCGCATTCCAGGGTGCATTACCGGTCTACTTGCTCGCGACGCGCGTCGTCTTGTTGGTGTGCAGAGCGGTCAACAGAGGCGCATTGACCTTCGCCACTGATTCGTTGACCGCGGTCTTGAAGCAACGGCTCCGGGTCGTGTAAGTCCACGCCACCGGGCTCTCATAGCCGCCGCAAACGGTGAAAGCTGCCTTCCTGATGCGCTTGTACAGAGCTTCGGCGCCAGCAGGCTTGCTGAGGTCGAGCTCGCCAAAGCTCACCTTCATCGATGGCTCGGCGCCAATCGACGTCGACGCAAAGCTGCTCACAGAACCCAGGCCCAGCACCACCGCGGCAAGACCAGACACCAGCAGCTGTCGCGTCCCGCGCTGAATCACAGTCGTTCTCTCCACGTTCTTCTCCTAGAAAAGGTTGTAGGGTATTTCCTGCAATGGTTATCTGTGCGGAGCCGTTCAGTTATCGCAGGACCCTCGATTCGCGCGCGCGAATTCGCTCACCTGGTGGCGAGGCGCGCGACTTCCGAGCGATGCAGTGTGAAGAGCACCGGGCTGCCCATCTCGGTCACGGAATTCGCGATGGCGTCGCGATAGCAGTCGCTCGCCTCGATCCGGTAATCGCTCATGATCCCGGCCTTGCCGCCACAATGAAGAAACGCCGCCTGGTGAATGCGTCGGTAAAGAGTTTTCGCTCCCGCCGACGTTGACGGATCGGTGCTGGCGGCGGCGGAAAAGCCGGGCATTCCCGGCGCAAGCGCGCTGACCGAGCCGATCGATACTGCAAACACGCCCAATGCACAGGCGAGAGCAATTCGCGCCCGGCGGTTCAGCGGGAAGGAAGAATTCATGCACAGTCTCCTGAATCTCTTTGGTAGGACTCAGCAGACCGCTGGGCGGAGCTCACAGAACGACTGATTAGCGAATCGTCCGCGACACACGTTAGTTCTTTGAGCATCCGCCCATGGCGGTTCTGAGTGTCGTTGCGGTTATCCCGCACTCAGTCTCTGTACCGAGCGGACGACTTATCGCACCGCCGCGAAGGGGCGATCAGGGGATGCCAGCGCCCTTGGCTAGCGCGGATGGAGCCAGGTCGGAAGGAAACTGAATGGATCGTCCCGGACCGATTCGTCGTACTTTACGTGGTTGGCCGCGAGGAGTTTTTGCAGCCGTCCCTCCTTGCACGCCTGCAGGACATCCGTGGCGCCACCGAGAAACTCAGTGCCCACGAAAACCTGGGGAATCGTCCCCACCGACGTCTTGGCCGTCAGCGCCGCGCGGATCTTCCCACCGCGATTGTCCTTCTGGTACTCCACGGAATCTAGATCGACCGAGCGATAGGGAATCTTGTACTTGCCGAACATGCGCCGCACCGACCAGCAGAACTCGCACCATTCGAGCGCAAACATGACCACCGGCTGACCCCGATCGTTCACCACTTGCTCGACGAATGCCTGCGCGTCGCTTTCGACCGGCAGCGGTGCAGCGGCGACCTGCGGCTGAGGTGCGGGCGCCGGCGCGGACACGTCGAACCGGTAGTTCGGAGTCGAGCGTGAAACCTTGATCTCCTCTTCGGTCATGTCTGCCGGCACGTCGGCAAACAGCGGTGTACTGAGATAGCGCTCCGCGGTGTCCGGCAGCATGCACAGGATGTTCGCTCCGGGGGGCGCGGACTTGCAGACCTGCAGCGCACCGGCAAACGTCGCCCCGCCGGTGATGCCCACGAAAATACCTTCCTGCTGCGCGAGTTCGTGCGAGCACCTGAGTGCATCCGCACCATTGATCGGCACGATCTGGTCGATGATCTTCATCCGCACGGCATCCTCGGTGAGCTTGGGGATGAAGTCCGGACTCCAGCCTTGCATGAGATGCGGACGGAAATTCGGGTGACTGCCGGCGGGCGCGCCATCAGCGCCGCGCGGCTGTGCGATTCCGCTGCCGAGGAGCTGAGAGTTGTCAGGCTCGCACACCACGATCCTGGTCTCGGGACGCTGCTGCTTGAGAACGCGGGCTACGCCCTTCAACGTCCCTCCGGTCCCGAAGCCGGTGACCCAGAAGTCGAGCTTCTCGCCCGCAAACGCCTCCAGGATCTCCGGCGCGGTGGTGCGCGAGTGCATGTCGGCATTCGCCTCGTTCTCGAACTGCCGGCACAGGAACCAGCCGTGGGTTTCGGCGAGCTCGACCGCCTTGGCGAGCATGCCGCTGCCCTTCAATGCGGCCGGCGTCAGCACCACTCTGGCACCGAGGAAACGCATCATCTTGCGCCGCTCGACGCTGAAGTTCTCCGCCATCGTGACGACCAGCGGGTAGCCCTTCTGCGCACAGACCATCGCCAGCCCGATCCCGGTGTTGCCGCTCGTCGCCTCGATCACGGTTTGCCCCGGGCGCAGTTTCCCGCTGCGTTCGGCGTCCTCGATGATGCCAAGCGCCAGGCGATCTTTCACCGAACCCATCGGGTTGAAGGCCTCGATCTTGACGTACAGGTTGACGTGCGCGGGCGCGAGCTTGTTGATCCGCACCACCGGCGTATTGCCGATCGTGCCGAGGATGCTGTCGAATTTCCTGCCCATGGCTGGCCTCTGCTGCGGTTCGGCGATCACGCGTGCTGCGAAATCTTGCCGGTTACGCGCTGGACCGACAAGGTGAACGAATCAGCTTCAGCGTAGGGCCGGCTTCTGCACGGCGCTTACCTTTCCCGCCTGAAATTCGACCCGCCCTGCCAGGAACACCCCTTCCTGGATCTCGAGCGCATAGAGAAGGAGTGTGCTGCTCGCATCGCCTGCGCGCTCAGAGGTCGCCGGTCCGAGAACCCTGGTGACTTCGTCCGTGCTCATGCCCGGGCGAACACGGTCCCAGTTGGCCGTGATCAGCCATGGGGCCACCTTCGGCGGCGGCAGCGGAGCATTCTGCGCGGAGGCCGCGACCGAGCGTTCCGTGGAACGCATCGAGCCCCGCTCCAGCTGATCGATGCGGCGCGCCTGCGCCTGCAGTTCGCGCCGCAATTGCTCGACATCGAGCTCGAGCTGGCGCTCGCGCACATCGTCCGCCAGCCCGAGTGCAGGAGTTCCGGCCAAGAGTCCAAGCAGCAGCCAGGCGCAGATCGGTCGCATGTGGTTCACGGAGAGCCAGCTTGTTTGACCGCCAGCCACCTCAAAGTTGCAGGCGGCCGCCGTTCGCCAGGATGCTGCGATCGACCGCTTGCACGTCGTTGCAACCCGTGAGTGCGAGCGACACCGTCAACTCCTTGCGAATCAGATCGAGAGCGGTGGTCACACCTTCCCCACCCATCGCTGCCAGCCCATACAGGAAGGACTTGCCGATCAGGCAGCCCCGCGCACCGAGTGCGAGCGCACGCAGGACGTCCTGGCCGCACTGGACGCCGCCGTCCAACAGCACCTCGCGGCGTCCATCCACCGCCTCAACCACATCGGGAAGTGCCGCGATGGTCGAGAGCGCCCCATCGAGCTGCCGACCGCCGTGGTTCGAGACCACGATGGCGTCCGCGCCCGTCTCGCACGCGAGCTGTGCATCCTCGGCGTCCAGCACGCCCTTGAGGATCAGCTTGCCCGGCCAGCGATTGCGCACCCACTCAACGTCCTTCCAGCTCACCGTCGGATCGAACTGGGTCGCGATCCACTGCGACAGCGTCACGAGACCGTCGGCGCCCGGCATCCGCCCGGCAAGATTGCCGAATGTCCGCCGCCCGCCGAGCAGCACGCCGAATGTCCAGGCGGGCCGCAGCGCGATCTCGAGGGCGTTGCGCAGGGTGAGACGCGGCGGTATCGCGAGCCCGTTCTTGAGGTCGTTGCGGCGCACGCCCTGCACCTGCAGGTCGAGCGTCAGCACGATCGCGGAGCACTGCGCCGCCGTGGCGCGCGCGATCAACTCTTCGTTGAAGCCACGGTCGCGCATCAGGTAGAGCTGGAACCAGAAGGGCTTCGATACCGCGGCCCGCACGTCCTCGATGGAACAGATCGAGAGCGTGCTCAGGCAGAATGGGATTCCGAAGGCCTGCGCGGCCCGCGCACCGACGATCTCGCCGTCTGGATAGAAGAGTCCCGTGAGGCCGGTCGGCGCGATGCCGAGCGGCATGACAGCGGGCTCACCGACGAGGGTGGTCGCGAGCGACTGAGCCGAGACGTCGATTGCAACCCGCTGGCGAAACGCGATGGACTCGAGATCGGCGCGGTTGCGACGAATGGTCAGTTCATCGTAGGAGCCGCGGTCGGCGTAATCGAAGAGGGCTCGCGGAACCCGCCTGCGCGCGAGTGCGCGCAGATCCGCAATGCTTGTGATTACTGGCACCCCATCCCCTCGCTGTCAGGCGCGCACCGCCTCATCCACGTGGCATGCGATCACGGGGCTGAGGCCAGGGAAGCTCTGCAGGGCTTCCCAAGACACGTACCGCCGGGCCGTCCGGCGTGGCGCGCCGGGATCAGAAGCGGCGCGGTCGGCCGCCACCCGGCCCGCGCGATTTTTCCTGCGCCTCGTTGACCTTCAGGGCACGGCCTTCCATCTGGAACCCGTTGAGGTTCTGGATAGCACGGGCCGCATCGGCGTTGGGCATCTCCACGAAACCAAAGCCGCGCGGCCTACCGGTGTCGCGGTCGGAGATCAGCGTCACCGATTCCACGGTGCCGTGCTGGGAGAACAGCGTGCGTACCGCGGTTTCCGTCGCCGTGAACGGCAGGTTTCCCACATAGATTTTTGTCATGACCCTTCTCGCTGGAGGTATTGAGGCGGCCAAGAAATGCGTTCTAGGCAGTGTCCCGACCGGCGGGCACTGTAGCTGGTTTGGGCGTAAACATCGAACGGGACCCGGGTAAGCGTCCCTCGCCGGCGTCAGTCGCCGCGCCTGGACGCCAGACACGGCGCCAGCCGTGCACGGGCTTGCGTCCGGCGCGCGATCCGTCGTATAAACATTTATGCAAGTATTTGCTTGTATATCAGGGGACGGCAGATGGTGACCTGGGCATTGCTGGTTTTCGCTCTGGCGGCGGTTGCGGGACTGACCATGGCCATCGGACATTTCAAGGGCCGCACTCCCTCGGTCAGCGTCGCGGTCATCCACGGCGCGTTCGCTGCAACCGGACTGGTACTTTTGCTGCTGGCGGTCTTCAACCAGGGTGCCGGCAACGCGGCACGCTGGGCGCTGTACCTGTTCCTGATCGCGGCAGTCGGCGGGTTCACGCTCGCGTTGGGCTTTCATGCACGCAAGCGTCCGTTGCCCACCGGGCTGGTCGTGGGCCATGCACTGCTGGCCGTGGCGGCGTTCCTGATCCTGGTTGCGGGCGTCATGGGACTGATGTGATCTGCGCTTGAAGCTGACTCTGCATCCGCTGCACCCGGCGCTCGCCCACTTCCCGGTCGCCTTCTGGTCGGCCGCGGTGGCTGCCGACGCTGCAGCGCTCGTTACCGACGACGGCGCGTGGTGGACCTGGAGCCATCATGCGCTCGTCGCCGGACTTCTGATGGCTGCCCTCGCCCTTCTCGCCGGTGCCGGTGAAGCGTTCTACCGCCGCATACCCCGCCAGGCGACGCGGACGCTGATCTTTCATATCACCAGCATGCTGACGGCCTTTGCACTCTTCCTGGCGAGCCTCGCGCTGCGCAAGCAGTCGCCCCCTTCGACAGTCGCGATCGCGTTGTCCGCGCTGGGATTGGCAGCATTGTTGCTCGGGGGCTGGTTCGGCGGCTCACTCGTGTATCGCTTTGGGGTCGGCACGCAACACGCACCGCCCGACTCGCCCCGGATATAGATAGTCATGACCCACGAACCTGCCCCGCCTGCCTCCGCCCGACCGTTTCTCGAAACCCTCAAGCGCAAGGGACCTGCGACGATCCGGGAGCTGTCGCAGCGTCTGCGTGTGACCTACGAAGCCGCCCGCTTGCAGATGAATGCACTGCTCGAGGGCGGATGGGTGATGGCGGCGGCGCCTGACGCCGTGGAGCCTCGGGCTGGACGGCGAGCGCAGTCTTATGTCCTCAGTGAAGCGGGTGAACATGTCTTTCCGAAGCACTACGACGCCCTGACCTCTGAGCTGGTGGCGACGCTCGCCGAGAGCTGTGGGTCGAAGACCCTGCTCACGGTGCTGGAGCGTATGACACAGGCTCGCGTCGACCGTTGGCGCCCGGTGCTCAGCCGCCTGCCGCTCAAGGCGCGGCTGCTGGCATTGCGCGGCTTGTACGAGGAGGAAGACGCGTACATGGAGGTCAAGTGGCGCGGCAAGGTGCCGCTCCTCATCGAGCGCAACTGTCCTTTTCTCAGGGTCGCGCGTGCGCACCCGGCTTTGTGCAGTGTCTCGGTGTGCACGTTGTCGCGCCTGCTCGGCGTGCGGGTGGTGCGCGAGCGCCGCTTTCAGGATGGCGATGGGCACTGCGTGTTTCGCGTCTGCGTGGATGAGCCTCTCGCCGTCGACATGCCGCTAGGGGTCGAAGAGCCGAGGCCCGCCTAGGGGACTCCCTGACATGGCGTCGCGGCCCGGGGACCTGTAACGTACGCCCGGAATTTTCCAACCGGACGGGAAGCGAGCAGCGCCAGCGCGCGAATCGCCCCCAGAACAACAAGCCATGCATCTCCGATCTCTCGGTGCTTCGTTTGCGTTTGTCATTTTTGCCACGCTCAGCAGCAGCGCCAGCTACGCCAAGGATGTCGAGCAGGAGGATTCGAAGCAGGACAAGGCGGCGCAGGAAAATGACAATCCCCGTCACCTCAAGGACGAGAAACAGCTGAGCCAGGGCGCGATCACGATCGGCGGCCGCAGAGTCAGCTACCAGGCGGAAGCCGGCATCCTCGTCGTGCACCTCAAGGATCCGCTCGACGATGACCCCCCGGCGCCGGGAGACAAGAGCCCTCCCCCGCCCCAGGCGCCCGAGGCAGGCATGTCATATGTCGCCTACTTGCAGGGAGCGCAGGAAGATCCACGGCGTCCGATCACTTTCATCTTCAACGGCGGGCCAGGTTCTGCAACGGTGTGGTTGCACATGGGCGCTTTTGGCCCCAAGCGTGTCCTCACGCAGACCGACTCCCACACGCCGGCCGCCCCTTATCGGATCGTCGACAACGAATACAGCCTCCTCGATGCGAGCGACCTGGTCTTCATCGATGCTCCCGGCACCGGCTTCGGGCACCTGCGCGGCCACGACAAGGAGAACGCCTTCTTCGGCGTGGACCCGGACGCGCATGCATTCGCCAACTTCATCGTCGAGTTCCTGTCGCGCCACGGGCGCTGGAATTCGCCGAAGTTCCTGTTCGGCGAGAGTTACGGGACGACACGCTCGGCGGCGCTGGTCTACGTCCTGGAGACCGAGAAGCGGCTCGATTTCAATGGGGTGATCCTGTTGTCGCAGATTCTGTGTTTCGACAACAGCCCGGACGAGCCGCAGCACAACCCCGGCGTCGATCAGCCCTATGCGCTCGTGCTGCCGACCTACGCCGCGACCGCGTGGTACCACCATAAGCTTCCCAATCCGCCGGCTTCGTTGGATGCGTTGCTGCCGGAAGTCGAGGCATTCGCGATGGGCGAGTACCTGCAGGCACTCGCGGCTGGAAACAGCCTGTCGCCCGAGCGCAAGGCGGATGTCGCCGCGAAGCTGCACAACTACATCGGCCTGCCGGTCGACTACATCCTGCAGGCGAACCTGCGCGTCAACGGCGGCGAATTCGAGAAGGAGCTTCTCGGCAGTGACGTGACGACCGGGCGGCTCGACTCGCGCTTCTCCGGGCCGACGATCGATCCCCTGAGCAAGGAAGCCGATTACGATCCACAGGCCGCTTCGATCTCGTCCGCGTACGTGTCAGCGTTCAACGACTACGTGCGCGGGACGCTCAAGTTCGGCACCAACAAGACCTACAAGCCCGGCATCCCGATCTGGAGAACCTGGGACTTCCTGCACCAGCCGCCCGCCTCGCACACCAAGGTGCAGGCCGCGACCAACGTGATGCCGGATCTCGCCGCCGCAATGCAATTGAACCCCAACCTCAAGGTGCAGATGCATGGCGGCTACTACGACATCGCGACACCTTTCTATGCCGCGGAGTACGAGTTGCGCCAGTTACCGATCCAGGCGGAGTTGCAGAAGAACATCGAGATGCACTTCTACCCGTCGGGGCACATGGTGTATGCGCGGGAAGCGGACCTGAAGGCATTGCACGACAACACGGCGGCCTTCATCGACAAAGCCACGCACCATTGACGGCGCGACGGGTGGGGAAGCTCTGCTCAGAGCTTCCCCTGGTGGCGCGCCGCGACTACCGGAAGCTCGATAAAGCTGGCGTTGTTCCCCGAGTGGTACACGCGCTGCGTCGCCTTGCGGTAGTCGCCCGGATTCGCAAAGAAGATGTTGTCGACGTAGGTCTGCGGGTTGCGGTCGTAAAGCGGGAACCAGCTCGACTGCACCTGCACCATGATCCGGTGGCCGGGCAGGAAAACGTGGTTCACGTTCGGCAACGCGAAACGGTAGCCCTGCACCTCGCCCGCCGGAGTCGCCGACGGGTGCTCGATGCTGTTGCGATAGCGGCCGCGGAAGATGTCCATCGCGAGACCGAGCTGGTAGCCGCCCATTTCGGGTTGTGACGGCACTTCGTCCGGATACACGTCGATGACCTTCACCACCCAGTCGCTGTCGGTGCCGCTGGTGGAGGCAAAGAGGTTTGCGATCGGGGCGCCGCTGATCTGCAGGGGTTGGATGAGCGGCTCCGACACGTAGCTCAGCACGTCGGTGCGATCGGCCACTGCGCGTTGATCGGTGAGCAGCCAACGCCGCCAGGCGTCCGAATCCTGAAATCGCACTGGGCGCGGAATATACGGGACCGGCTTAGCGGGATCGGACACGTACTCATCGAAGTCCCCGCCCGCGTTCGCCGGCTGGGTGAATGACAGGCCGAACTGCGGCGCGAGATACAGCCGCCGCGGCTGATCCGCGCAACCTGAGGCGCACGACAGCGGCCAGCGATCGAGTCGTCGCCACTCGCTGGTTCCGGTTTCGTACGCGAACACCGGCGGTGTCTTGGCGGGCGGCGCGCCATCCTTCAGATACTGGTCGAGAAACGGTTGCATCACGTCGCGCCGGAATTGCAGCGCCGTGTCGCCTTCGAGCTTGAGCGGGCCGATGCCTCGTCCCTCGTAGTTGACGCCGCTGTGGCGCCAGGGGCCGAGCACCAGGTAGTTGCGATCGTTGCCCGCGTCCTTGGGCTCCGTCGCCTCGTAGGTCGCAATGGCGCCGTACATGTCTTCCTGGTCCCAGATGCTTGCGACATACATGCGCGGCACGCTGAGCGGCTGCTGCGCGAGGATCACATCCAGGGCCTGGTACTTCCAGAAATCATCGTACGCGGGATGCTCGGAGACCTTCTTGAAGAAAGGCAGCTGATCGAGCCCGAATTTCTTCGCATAGTCTCCCGCCGAGCCCGCGCGCAGGAAGCCCTCGTAGTCATCGTACGCGTCGCGCATCACCGGTTTGCCTTCGTCCTTCACCGTGGTCTGGCCGGTGATGTAGTCGAAGTTGGTCTGGCGGAATGCGCCGTAGTGGAACCAGTCATCGCCCTTCCAGCCGTCGACCATCGGGCTCATGGGGATCGCGACCTTGAGCGCCGGGTGCGGATTGACGAGCGCCATCAGTACCGTGAAGCCCTCGTAGGAGGAGCCGATCATGCCGACCTTGCCATTCGACTCGGGCACGTGTTTCACGAGCCAGTCGATGGTGTCGTACGCGTCGGTCGAATGGTCGACCTTGCTCGAGTTGAGCGGGCCGCGCAGCGGGCGCGTCATCACGTACTCGCCTTGCGAGCCGTACTTGCCGCGCACATCCTCGAACACGCGGATGTAGCCCTCGCCCACGAACACTTCGTCGCCCTGCGGGAGCGTGGCGAGCATGTGGGTGCTGAGGCTGCGCTCGGTGCGCTTGGAGGCGTTGTACGGCGTGCGCGTGAGAATGATGGGCGCGCCCTTGGCGCCCTTCGCAAGCACGATCACGGCGTGCAGCTTCACGCCATCGCGCATCGGGATCATCACCTCGCGCTTGATGTAGTCGAGCTCGCCCGCGGGCTGCTCGAATTTCTTCTTGGTGATGTCAGGCGCAAGCGGCGGGGTCTGCGCCAGCGCGGCCATCGTGATCGCCACCAGGAAAGCCACGCCCAGGACGCGGCCAGCAACAGTCGACGACTCCCGGCCTGCGCCGGGAGTATTGCGAGGCTCAGTGTTCAAAATCTCTGTCCGAGGGTGATGCCAAAGGTGCGCGGTTCATTAGTCCCGGTATAGATGATGCCCGGCTGCGTGACGCCGGCCCCACAGATCGAGCTGTCGCACTCGGCATATCTATACAGCGGGGCACGCTCGTCGAACGCGTTGTTGATGAACAATTCGATCGACAAGCCGTTCTTTTCGACACCGAACGTGAAATCAGCGATGCCATACGCGTCCTGTTGTCCCAGGATATTGTTCTCCACCGGCATCAGCGCCGATCGGCTCTCGCCCTGGTACACGTAGGCACCCTGCAGGTGCGCATCGAACTGGGCCACGTTGAAGGTATAACGCGCGATGACGTTGGCCTTGAACTTCGGCGTCACGGGAAGTTCAGTACCCGAGGGAGCGAAGGACTCGGGGAAATTCGCGGCGCAATCCTGGATGGACAGCGGCTGATCGTTGTCATCGACCAGTCGCTGGCAGAAGTCATCCTTGAGCTTGGGGTCCAGCCAGGTTGCGCCCGCCGATAGTAGCAGGTCAGCGGTTACCGCCCAGTTGAGATCCATCTCGATGCCCTTGATTTCGGCGCGGCCCGCATTGGTGACATTGGTCAGCCCGTTCTCGCCCAGGAACGAGTACTGGAAGTCGTCCCACTTCTCCCAGAACAGAGCGCCGTTGAAGCGCAGCCGATTCTCAAACCAGGTCGTCTTCCATCCGATCTCGTAGTTCTTCAGGTAATCGGAGGTGTAGGGCGGGAACGTGCCGCGCCGATTGACGCCGCCCGGCCTGAACCCCTCGGAGTAAGTCACGTAACTCAGCGCCTGATCGGTGAACCGATAAGTCAGGTTCACCTTGGGGGTATTGCCCGACTCGTCGACTTCCTTGTCGAGATTCGTGCATGGCCCGCTATTGAGCGAGGTCGTAGAGAAACACGATTGCTCGCCGGTCGAAGAGTCGAACGGGTTGGTCAGGCCGAAGCCAAAGAAGCCCTCGAGCGAATTCTTCGCCTTGAAGAAACGGATTCCCGCCGTGCCCGTCAGCTTCTCGGTGAAATCGAAGCTCACCTCACCGAACACGGCGTAGTCGCGATCGACCCGCACCTGCTCGGTCAGCCAGAACGTGTCCGGCCAGCCAGTGACTTCAGAGATCGTCGCGAGGTTATTGATCTTGTAGCGCTGCTCGATGTCGTGCTGCTGGCGCTGGTAGAAGAGGCCTGCGACGAAGCGGAACCGCTGATCCTGCGGCGAGGAGATGCGCAACTCATGGCTCTGCTTGGTGAACAGATCCTTGCCCTGGATGTACTGACCCGGATCGATCAGGGCGCCGGCATCGTCGAAGAAGTAGTTGCCGAAGTAGTAGCTGCCCCCGCTCGTGCTCTGATCGTAGAAGAACGAGTAGTCGGAATAGTCCGACTGAGTGAAGAAGTCGCGCTTGAGATAGGCACCGGCGTAGACCAGATCGAAATTGCTGATCTTGCCCTCGACCGTGAGTGCTGCCTGCCACCAGCGATCCTTGGAGTTCTCGGGGAAGAAGTGCGTCACCTTGAGATCACCGACGCTCGGGTCATAGGCGAACAGTCCGTTGGTGTCCTGCTCCTGGGCCATGATCGTCGGCGTGATCGTCCAGCTGTCGCTCAGATCCACGCGCAGCGCAGCGCGCCCGCCATAAGTCTCGACATCGTTGTAGTCGTTCTTCGCGCGGTCAGCGTTGCTCACCGTGATTCCGGACGTCGGGTAGGTACGAGTTCCGGCGACGTTGCTGATGTAGCCGCCGTCCTTCTCATACCAGCCGACCAGGCGGACGGCCGCCGCGTCGCCTACCGGTATATTGACGAAGCCTTCGCCGATATAGCCCGGATCGCCCGGATCATGCGTGTTGTAGGTCAGGTCGTAGCCCGCCTTGAAACCGCTCGGATCGGGCTTGTTGGTGATGATGCGGATCGTTCCCGACTGCGAGCTCGCCCCGTACAGCGTTCCCTGTGGACCCGCCAGGACCTCGACACGCGCGATATCGTAAATGTGAATATCGAGCGCGCCCTGGATGGTCGTGATCGGCTGCTCGTCGAGATATTGACCGACACTCGGCAAGGGACCTGAGTGATTGCCGTTGTCGCCACTCGAGACGCCGCGCATGAAGACGCGGGCCGATCCTGGTCCCAGCGTCTGATACGAAACGCTCGGCAGGAACTTCGCGTAGTCTTCGAAATCCGTGATGTGCAGCTGCTCGAGCTTCTCAGTGCCGATGGCCTGGATGCTCAGCGGTACGTTCTGCAGGTTTTCCTCGCGCTTCTGCGCGGTCACCACGACCTGCTCGAGCACGCCACCCTGCTCCTGCGCGAGCGCGGACGTGGTGGCGAGGATCGCGGAAATCGCGGAAGCGAGCGATACGCCCCCCGCGACGGAACGACGGTGAATAGCGGACCCGACCCGCCTGATCTTGCGGTTGCGGCTGCGCGTCATCGGTTCTCCCCCGCGTTAGAACTGTTGTCCGAACTTCAGCCCGTAGGTCCGCGTCGCGACCGGCGTGATGTATGTTCCGCCCGCTCCGCAGACGGTGGCGTCGCACTGCGCCCAGCGGTCCACCTGGCCCTTCTCGTCGAAGGCGTTGTTGATGAAGAGCTCAACCGTCCACTTGCCGCTCCCCACGCCCGCGGCCAGGTTCGTGATGGTGTATGACGGTATCTCGCCGAGGATGTCGCGCTGCACGGTGCGCAACTCGGGCTCGCGGCTGCCGACATAGGCAACGGCCCCCTGCACATGTGCGTTCAAGCTGCCGACATCAAACCGGTAGCGCGCAATGAAATTACCCTTGAACTTGGGCGTGACCGGTAGCTGCTGACCGTCCTCCGCCTGGAAGGGCGCAGGGTTGCCGTCCCCGTCGATGCACGGGTTCGCGTCCTGGCCGTTCGCATCCAGTGTTCCGCAATACGGCTGCGTGAGCTGGGCGTCGATATAGGTGGCACCGAGCGACAGTGTCAGGCCCGCCGTCGCCGCCCAGTTCAGCTCCGTCTCGATGCCTCTGGACCTCGCCTTGCCGGCGTTCGCAACAATAGTCACCGAGTTCGGGCCCAGGAACGCGAACTGGAAGTCATCCCAGTCCTCCTGGAAGATCGCGCCATTCCAGCGCAGGCGATTGCCCGCCCAGGTGCTCTTCCAACCCACCTCATAGTTCTTCAGGAAGTCCGCCTTGTACGGCTGGGTCGTGCCGACTCGATTGACGCCGCCGGGACGGAAACCTTTCGAATAGGTCGCATAGGCCAGCGCCTGGTCGGTGAAGTGATAAGTCACATTCACCTTGGGCGTGTTGCCCGTGTCATCAACTTCCTTGTCGAGGTTGGTGCACGGTCCGCCGTTGGTTTGCTTGGTAGAGAAGCACGACTTCTCGCCGGTCGCCGTGGTGAAGTCGTTGGTCAGGCCGAAACCGAAGAACCCTTCGAGCGAGTTCTCGTACTTGTAGAACCGGATGCCGCCGGTGACGCTGAGTTTATCGGTGATGTCGTAGGTCAATTCACCGAACGCGGCGTAGTCCTGATCGACGCGCACCTCCTCCGTGAGCCACCAAGTATCTGGCCAACCTGTCACGGACAGGGGGGCCTGGGGAGGTATCGCGTTCGGGCCCGCGAGGTTGTTCACCTCGTAGCGCTGCTCGATGTCGTGCTGGTTGCGCTCGTAGAAGAGGCCCGCCACGAAGCGGAAACGCTGCTCCGGCGGCGAGGAGATGCGCAGCTCGTGGCTCTGCATCTGGTACTTGTCATGACCGACGATGAACTGAGTCGGATCGATCATGGCGCCGGCATCGTCCCGGTAGTATGTTCCGTAATACGAGGGTGCCGAGTCGTAGAAAAAGGAATAGTCGACGTAGTCCTGGTGCGTCCAATCCTCACGATTGAGGTAGGAGCCCGCGTAAACGATGTCGAAATTGCTGAACTTGCCTTCGACTGTCAGCGCCGCCTGCCACCAGTGATCGTCCACCGACTCGGGATTGAAGCGCGTGATCTCGAACGGCTCACCGACCCGATAACCGTAGCTGCCGTTGGTCTTGCTCCACTGAGCCATCGCGCTTGGGGTGATGGTCCAGCTGTCGCCAAGATCCACCTTGAGCGCCGCGCGTCCACCATAGACCTCACCGTCGTTGTAGTCCTTCTTGACGCGATTGGCGTTGTCGATCGTGATGCCGGAGGTCGGGTATGTGACTGTGCCGTGCACGTTGTCGATGAACCCCGGATTGTCCTCGTACCAGCCCACCAGCCGGACGGCGGCGTTCTCTGAGATCGGAATGTTGGCGAAGCCCTCGGCGGTATACCCGGTGCCGCCGTGGTCCACGCTGCTGCCCTGCAGGTCATATCCCGCCTGGAATCCGCTCGCGTCGGGTTTGTTGGTGATGATGCGAACCGTGCCCGCTTCGGAGCTGGCGCCGTAGAGCGTGCCCTGCGGTCCGGCCAGCGCTTCCACGCGCGCGATATCGTACATGTGGATATCGAGGGCGCCGGCGATCGTTGTGATCGGCTGCTCGTCCAGGTACATGCCGACGCTCGGCGGAGAGGCGGAGTGATTGCCATCGCCGCCACTCGCGACTCCACGCATGTACGGCCGCGCAAACCCCGAGCCGCCACTTTGTCCGCCGCTCTGGTAGGACAGGCTCGGCAGGTACGTGGCGAAGTCAGCAAAATTGTTGAGGTGAAGTTCCTCGATCGTCTCGCCGCCGAGCGCGGTGATGCTCAGAGGAACGTTCTGCAGGTTTTCTTCTCGCTTCTGCGCTGTGACGACGATCTGTTCCAGAACGTCGGAAGATGCCTGCTGCTGCGCGTATACCGGCGAGCTGGCGGCGAGGATCGCCGAGATGGCGGAAGCCAGCGGGACCGTAGAGGCCATGACGCGGGCGTGTGGCGTGGATCGGACACGTTCGATCTTGCGAATTCGACTGCGAGTCATCGGTTTGACCCTCCCCCAAGTCGTCGATGTGGACAGTATGCCACGGCCCGAGGCAATCAAAACGGCGGCGTGGACGGATATGCCTCCAGCACGGGACCAAGTGCACTCTTGAGCGGACCGAGCCACGGCTCGTAGTTGCGCCAATGGTCGACCGCATCGCGAAAAATCGGCTGGCGGACCTGCTCCGAACTCGCTGTTCGGACAGCCCGTTCATTCTCGTAGAAGCGCAGGCAGCTTTCATCGAACGGCAAGCCGCAGTAGTCGAGCACCCGGCGCACTTCAGCTTCGAAGTCATCAATCAATTTTTCGTAAATGACGCGATGGACGCGCCCCGGGAGTACGGCGTCCAAGTGAGCCATCAGCTCCACGTAATCATGGTAGTAGCGGCCAATGTCTTCGAGGCCGTAGGTGAAGTGCTGGCCCCGGGCGAAGTGTTGTTTGAAGCCGGAGAAGCAGCAACCGAGCGGGTGCCGTCGCGCATCGATGATCTTCGCGTTCGGCAGGATCAGGTGAATCAGCCCGATGTGCGCGAAGTTGTTCGGCATCTTGTCGATGAAGAACGGCGCTTCGGTCTTGCGGTGGATACGAGACTGCTCCAGGTACCGCGTCCCCAGCGCGAGCAGTTCGGCCGAACTCAGCGTCGCCAGGATTTCCGGATACTTCGAGGTCTCGGCGCGTGATTTCTTCGCACCGAGACTGCGCACCATGGAGATGATGTAGGGCAGCTCCATCGTTCCTTCGACCTGCGGATGACTGGAGAGTATCTGCTCGAGCAGGGTCGATCCGGAACGAGGCAGGCCCACTACAAAGATCGGGTCGGGCGCAGCCGACCCCATGCTCGCGCGCTCCGCAAGGAATTCTTTCGAGAACAGGGCCTTCGAGCGCCGCATATGCGCGGTCGTTTCGTCCGCGTCGTAAGAGATGCGCGCGCGGCGCAGGCTGTTGCCGCTCGAGTAGTGTTCGAAGGACTCCGCGTACCCGCCTGCGTCTTCGAGCGCTTTACCCATGGCGAAGTGAAAATGGAATCGGTCTTCATGCCTAAGCTGCTCGCTCTGCAGGTGCGAGCGCATGGCATCGAGTTCTGCGGGTGCAAACCTGACGGTCTTCATGTTGGCGAGGCTCCAGTAGGCCTCCCCCAGAGCAGGCTTCAGTTCCACGCTCCTGCGGTAAGCACGGATTGATTCCTCCTGGCGCCCGGCAGTCTTCAAGGCGTGACCGTAGCTCATCCAGGCCATGGCCTGGCCGGGATATTCCGCCAGGACACCCGCGTAGATTTCGATCGCTTGCCGGTATTCGCCGATGAGGCTGAGTACCGCCGCTTTCAGATTGCGATAGCCGGGATGGCGCGCCTCTGCAGCGAGCAGGCACTCGAGTTCGGTCAGCGCTTCGACAGCCTTGCTCTGCCGGTAGAACACTTGCGCCAGGTTGTAGCGCGCGGCATTGAAGCTCGGCGCGAGCTCCAGGCAACGCCGCAACAGATTCTCCGCGTCCTCGTTGCGCCCGAGCCGCGCGGCCACTTCCGCCAGCATGCGAATCGCCGCGACATCGGTCGGAAACTGCTTCAGGTGCTCGCGCAGCAGTGCTTCGGCGACGGCGATGCGATTTTCCACCAGCGCGGATCCCGCCTCCATGAGCCGTGGATCTCGCGTCGAGTGTTTGATCTGCTGCGCGTAGGCTTCATCCGCGCCCTGCGTATCGCCGATACCGGTGAGATGATCGCCCAGCGCGCGCCAGGCATCGCTCAATTCCGGCTTGAGCTGCAACGCACGCCGTAGTGCGCTGACTGCGTCCTCGCCCTTGCGATCGGCACCGAGTGCCAGCCCGAGCTCGTAGTGCGCAGCGGCCGAATGCGGTTGTTGCGCGATGAGTGTCGAGAGGATTTCGACGGCCGCAGCTGCGCCCCCCATCTTGCGACGTGCTACACCAAGTAACAGCATCGCTTGCGGCTGCCCGGGAATGACCTTGAGGATTTCGGCCGCCTGTTCGGCAGCAGTCGCGGGGTCCGTGGCCAGCAAGCGCGCCGTGCGGCCGAGTGCAACTTCAACGGTGCCGACAGGGCCTGGCGCGCTGCTCATCCGTTATCCACGCAATCGCATCGCAGGAATTGTACGCGGTTCATCCGCTCAGCACGCGGTGCACGAGTAGCACACAGACCGAACCCTCCCCGACCGCCGAGGCCACGCGCTTGATACTGCCGCAACGCACGTCGCCAACCGCAAATATTCCTGGAGCGCTCGTCTCCAGCAGGTGTGGCGCACGGCGCAGCGGCCAGCGCGCAGCAGTGAGATCGTCGGCGCCCAGGTCGGGCCCGGTCTTCACGAATCCCTTGGCATCGAGAGCCACGCAGTCGGCCAGCCAGGGAGTGTTGGGGTCGGCACCCATCATCAGGAAGGCGTGTCCGATCCGACGCGTCTCTTCCCCGGACTCGCTGCGCCACGTCACTCTTTCCAGGCTGCCGTTACCGGCGAGCGCCGAGATCTCGGTTCGCGTGCGCAGCGTGATGTTCGGGCTCTCTTCGATGCGCCGGATCAGGTAGCGCGACATGCTGTCGGCCAGGCCGTCCGAGCGCACCAATATGTGCACTTGCCGGCAACTGCCGGCGAGGAATACCGCTGCCTGGCCCGCCGAATTTCCGCCGCCGACCACGATCACTTCTTCGTCCTTGCACAAGCGTGCTTCGACTTGCGTGGCCGCGTAATAGACGCCTGCACCCACGAACTGGGACAGATTCTCGAGAGAAAGCGTCCGGTACGCGGCACCGGTGGCAATGATGATCGAGCGTCCGCGCACGAGTGTATTGTCGGACAGCTCAATGGTGTGCAACGGTGGTTCGCAGCGCAGTCGCAACGCCTCGCTCGCGATCGAAACCACTGCACCAAACTTCTGTGCCTGCACCAGAGCGCGCCCGGCGAGTGCCTGCCCAGAAATGCCGGTCGGAAATCCCAGGTAGTTTTCGATCCTCGAGCTCGAGCCAGCCTGACCACCGGGGGCGTTGGTCTCGAGTACGCGCACATCGAGTCCCTCGGATGCGGCGTACACTGCTGCGGCGAGTCCCGCTGGACCCGCACCGATCACGATGACGTCGTGAATTCTCGCCGCGTCGACCTGCGGGTTCATCCCGAGGCAGGCTGCAAGCTCTTCGTTGGCGGGATTCTTCAGTACCCTGCCGCGGCAGATCACCACCGGTACTTCGTCGATACTCAGGTGAAAACGCTCGATGAGCGCCTGGACATTCGCGTCACTGTCGATATCCACATTGACGTGGGGGTATGAATTGCGCGTCAGGAACTGCTGCACGCGCAGTGTGCCCGCCGAATGCCGCGAGCCGATCAGGATCACATCGCCCTGCTCGACCGTGATGAGTCCCACGCGACGCAGGATGAAGGCGCGCATGAACAGCTCGCTCAGTTCCGCGTCGGTCTGCACGATGGCGCGTAGCTGCTCGGCCTCGATGGCGAGGATTTCGCCCTCCTCGCGAACCCTCGCCCTGATGACGCTGGACGCACCCCGCAGAATGCTCATCTCGCCGGCGAAATGATTCGCCGTGTGCACGATCACGAGCTCTTCGCCCGAGAGTCCCGGCCGCACGACTTCAATGCTGCCGGAAAGCACGACCATCAGGTGGCGGTAGATCCCGCCGGGCTCGACCAGCACTTCCCCAGCATGCGTGCGCATGCGTTTGCCGTGTCGCTCTAGGCGTGCGATCTGCGCCGCGGTCAGCTCAGGGAACATCTGCGCCCGGCGCGACTCCAGGCTGGGAGGCAACGCTGCCACGGCTATTTCCGGTGCAGCGCCGACTCCACTGCGTCGAACAAACCGTGCAGTCCGTAGGAGACATCGTGGATCAGACCGTTTACGAAGAACGTCGGCGTATTGCGCGCGCCGCTGTCCCGGCCGCTAGCGATGTGCTCACGCACCCGTTGCAGGTAGATCTCGTCGTCCATCTCCGCGGTAAAGCGCGCCAAGTCGAGCCCCAGTCGCTCGGCGTACCCGGTCAGGTGGTGCAGGTCCAGGTGAGCCTGGTTGTCGAACAGCAGGTCGTGCATCGGCCAGAATTTCCCCTGCCCGCCCGCGCACTCAGCCGCTTCCGCGGCGCGCAACGCGTGCGGATGCACTTCCTCGAGCGGGAAGTGCCGGTAAACGAAGCGCACGCGCTCAGCAAATCTCTCCAGCAGGAGCTTCACGGCCGGCGCAGCCTGCTTGCAGTTCGGGCATTCGAAGTCGCCATATTCGACGACGGTCACGGGCGCATGTTCGGGGCCGATCGCGTGATCGGTCGGTCCCACCGGGACGGCGAGCTTGAACGGATGTGGTCGATTCATGGCGGTGCTTCGGACGGGGATATTCACGGTAATCCGTTTCCCGCCCGACGTGCAAGCCGCCTGCGACTGCGGGTCCACGCCAGGTTCGCGCTGTGGTCTCGCGTGCACGAGCGGGTACACTGCCCCGAGCTATGTTGTGGTTCAAGGCATTGCACGTCGTCTTCATGGTCACGTGGTTCGCGGGCCTGTTCTATCTGCCGCGCCTGTTCGTCTATCACGCCGCGGCGAGCGACACCGTCGGGCGCGAGCGCTTCGAGACCATGGAACGGCGCTTGTTCGCGATCATGAGCCTGGGCGCTCTGCTTACACTCGGCTTTGGGCTCGCGATGCTGTGGCGCGCGCCGGAGTATCTCGATTTTGCGTGGCTGCGCACCAAGCTGGTGCTGGTTGCGCTACTGGTCCTCTACCATGTGTGGTGCTACCGCCTGATGCAGGAACTCGCGGCGGCGAGGGCGCACTCGCAACGCTGGTATCGATGGTTCAACGAGGTCCCGGGGCTGCTGCTGATCGCAATCGTCATTCTTGCGGTGCTCAAACCCGCCTTCGACTAACCCGAATCCACAACCAGACTCCGTGCCGCCACTACCATGATCCGCCTGCCGCCACCGCTGCACGCCCGACTCCGTGCGCTCGCCAAGGAAAGCGGCAGATCAGTGCATAGCCTGATCGTCGAGGGTGTGGAGCGCTATGCGGCGTACGAGGAACAAATGCGCCGCCTGGTCAAGGAAGCCATGGCGGCCGCCCTAGCTGCTGGGCTTGAGGTCGGTGTTGTGGTACGCCTCGATCCACCAGCTGCCATCGCGCTTCACCAGCACCTGCATCAGCCGTGTGCGCAGGATGCCGTCCGCCGGCAATGAAACGCCGGGCGGCAGACTCTTCACACCATGAATCTCCGTATCGACATCGACGATGGCGACATCGGGCGTAACGAAGCGGACGCGCCGGATGGCCTCTTGCCGCGTGGTGCCCTTGTAGAACGTCGTGAAGATCAGCGCGTGGCGCGACTCGAAGCCTTCATGCCCGTAAAACACCATGCCAAAGATGTTGGTGAAGCCGCCGTCGGGGGCGAAATGCTGTGCGTACGCCTTGGCATCGCCGGCGTTCCAGGCGGCCACCTGTCCCTCGATCACCTTGGCGATCGCGGCCTCATCCTCCGCCGAGCCGGTTGCCGATGAGGTCGGTTGCCAGCCGCTGCGGCCGGCCTGCCAGAACGTGAATGCCGTGATGTCCGCGACCAGCTGATCGTCCTGGCTCTTGGTCGAGCCGATGCCGTGCCCCGCTTCGACATCGAGGCGGAACAGCACGGGCGCACGCGTTCCGGAGGCCTGCAGGCGCGCGGCGAATTTCGCCGGTATCCACGGATCGACGCGCGGATCGTTGAGCCCGGTCGTAATCAGGATCGGCGGATATTGCACGCCGTCCTTCACCGCGTGAAAACTGTCCATGGCGAGCAGGTTCTTGAACCCTTGCGGATCGCTGACCGTACCGAACTCCGGGATATTTGCCGGGCCTCCGGCCGTGATCTCGGAGCGCAAGGAGTTCGTATCCGGGACCTGGTCGATCACGCCTGCGAACAGATCGGGTCGCTCTTCCATCGCCCTGCCCATCGTGATGCCGCCCGCCGAACCACCGCGGATGAAGAGGAGCTTCGGCGTCGTCACGCCATTGGCGATGAGCGACTCGCCGCACGCGATGAGATCACGCCAGGTGTTGGGCTTGTTCGCGTCCTTGCCCCCGAGTCGCCAGGCTTCGCCGAGCTCGCCACCGCCGCGCACGTGACAGAATCCTGTCGCTGCGCCCGCCTGCATGAATGGGACGTACGCAGGACGGAATGCCGGTAGTGTTGAAATACCGTACGAACCGTAGGCGTAGAGAATCACCGGCTCCGGTCGCTTGTCCTTGGGCTGTCGCACCAGGGTAAGCGGCACGCCGGTTCCATCCTTCGCTCGCGCTACGAGGTTGCTGACCTCGAATGCGGCGGGATCGAACGGCGGCCGCGCGTCGAGCTTCAGATCAGTGATCTTTGCGGTACTCGGATCGTAATGCAGAACGCTCGGCGGCTGGACCCAGCTCTCGAGCGTAAAGCTCACGCCGGGACGCGCCGGGTTCGTGAACGCCTCGCCAAGGCTGCCTTGGAACGGCAAGGCGATCTCCTTGGGTTCTCCGGCGCGCTCTGCGTAGGCCCGGCCCATCGTCCCCTGCAGCTCCGGGAACTCGAAGACCATCATCGTCGTGAGGTC
>Ga0137409_10000739_pt1 | contig 35693 bp, 36 predicted proteins | sample CZODoug1_16funga_FD_122059 | JGI IMG/M metagenome (GOLD analysis project Ga0137409, IMG submission 122059) | Vadose zone soil fungal communities from Angelo Coast Range Reserve, California, USA - CZODoug1_16fungal (Hybrid Assembly) | ecosystem: Environmental > Terrestrial > Soil > Vadose zone... | reverse complement strand
TGCACCGTCGTGACGCCATCGTCGAGCTGCGCCAGTCCGCCGAACAGCTCGCTGATGTACACGTCCTCCGGACGGTACACGGGCGCGAATGTGAGCAGAATGTAGACGAAATAATTGGGATCCGCGCTCGGCCCGCCTGAGCCGTCGTTGATCAAGAGGCCGTTGGCAAGGAAGCTGCGCAGCGCAGTCTCGAACTGGTGGTGGTGCGTATCGATGAAACCCGGCATCACGATCTTGCCGCGCGCGTCGATCTCGGACGCACCGCCCGCGTGCAGGTTAGGTCCGACCGCCATAATTTTCTTGCCTTCGACCAGCACGTCGGCGGTGGGCCACTCGCCCTTGTTCGGCATGCTAGGGTCCATCGTCATCACCGAACCGCCGCGGATGACGTAGCGCCGGCCGGGCTTGCCGCTGTCGTCCGGTCCGTCGTCGTCGTGCGCTGCGGCCGGGCGCGCCGCGAACAGGCTTGCTCCCCCCGCGGCGGCCCCAGTAGCGGCCGCGGTCTTCAGGAAATCACGCCGCCCGAAATGGTTCTGCGGATTTCCGTTCTGGCAAAGAATGCACATTTTGGTTTTCTCCCCCGATGGTCGTCCGGAATGGCGACTACGGGACCATTCTCGCGCAAGCCCCGCGAGGATGTAACCCTCATTTGCCGCGCTTTTGTTGCAGTGCGACGGTGAAGTTGGGACGGCGGTGGGACGAGGAGGGGCGGTACCGGAGGTTCCGCCCGGATACGGCGAGGGTCCTACTGGTCTTCCTTCTTGTCCTCTTTCTTGCGCCACACCATCCAGGCGAAAACGACGCAAAAGCCGACGAAGAGCACCACGAAAACGAGGGTGCCGATCGGATGGGCTTCGACCGGTGGCTCGCCTGACGCCTGGCTCTGCGCGAGAGCAGCAGCGGGCAAGGTAAGAAGGCCTGCGAGAAAACGTTTCATGGCAAACTCCTTCTTGGACAACCGGATAATCTGCACCAGGTTCCTTGCGTAACCCTGACTCGCGTCTTGCTATTCGCTGTCACGCAAGTCCCCCAACAGGCAAACCACAGGAGGAAGCGTCATGAGACTCGCCTTGGCCTGCGCGGCAGCCGCAGCCTGGGTTTTTGCCCCCGCCCAGGCGCAGACCTGGCCCGACAAGCCGATCAAGCTGATCATCTCCTTTGCGCCCGGGGGGGTGCACGACACGCTGGCGCGGGTGCTCCAGCCCAAGCTGACCGAGGCGCTCGGCCAGCCGATCGTGATCGAGAACCGCCCGGGGGCGGGCGGCAACATCGCCGCCGAAGCGGTCGCCAAGTCGGCCCCGGATGGCACCACCTTCCTCGTGGCGAGCGAGGCGATCGCGACTAACGAATACCTCTACCGCGGCTTGACCTATGACCCCTACAAGGATCTCGCGCCGGTGACGAAGCTCGCCGACTACCCGATGGCGGTGATCGCCAACCCTTCCGTGCCCGCGAACGACATGAAGGAGCTGATCGCGCTGGCCAAGGCCAAGCCGGGATCGCTTTCCTACGGCTCGGCCGGCGTGGGCGCCTCGGGCCACCTGGCGGGCGAGCTCCTGAACAGCGCCGAAGGCATCGACATCGTGCACGTGCCCTACAAGGGCGGCGCGCCCGCGCTCGCCGACCTAGTCGCAGGGCGCATCCAGGTGATGTTCCTGTCGATCTCGCTGTCGGCGCCGCAGGCGAAGCAGGGCAGGATCAAAGTGCTGGCGCTGACCGGGACGAGCCATTCCGACAAGCTGCCCGGCGTGACGACTACCGCCGAGCAGGGATTCCCCGACGTGCAGGCGCTGCTTTTCTCGAGCCTGCTCGCGCCCGCGGCCACGCCGCCCGCGGTCATCCGCCGCATGAACTCGGAAGTGGTGAAGGCGCTGAAGACCCCGGAGGTAGCGAAGCGCCTCGAGGACCTCGGCGCCGTGCCGGCCCCGACCTCGCCCGAGCAGTTCGCGGCGATCCTGAAGCGCGACGGCGAGCTCTGGGGCAAGCTGATCCGCGAAAAGAACATCCGCGCAGACTGAAGGGAGGACCGTGGCCGAGGAAGCGTTTCAGGAGAGTCCGCTCGAGTTCGGCATCTTCGACTGGATCGAATGGTCGGACCGACCCGCCGGGGAGATCTTCGAGCACAAGCTCAAGATCGCCGAGGCCGCCGACCGCGCGGGCTTCTACGCCTGGCATATCGCCGAGCACCAGGGCACGCCGCTGTCGATCGACGGCTCGCCTTCGCTGGTGCTCGCCGCCGCGATCCAGCGCACGAAGAAACTGCGCCTCGGCGCCCTGACTTTCTGCCTGCCCTGGTACAACCCCCTTCGCTTCTACAACGAGATCTGCATGCTCGACCAGATGAGCGGCGGGCGAATCGAGCTGGGCGTGGGGCGCGGCGTGTCGCCGATCGAATCGTCGTATTTCGGCATGAAGAGCATCGACGACTCGCGCGAGCGCTACCGCGAGACGCTCGAGATTTTCTTTGCCGCCTGCGGCGGCAAGATCCTCAACCACGAGGGCAAGCATTTCTCGTACAAGGACCTCGACCTCTACATCCGGCCGAAGCAGACGCCGTACCCGCCGCTGTGGTTCCCGAGCAGCGACAGGAACTCGATCGAGTTCACCGCGAAGCACGGCTACCACACCGTGCTGAACACGACCGCGGCCGAAGCGGGCAAGCTCTACGCCCAGTATCGCGAGGTCTGGACTCGGCATCAATCCGACCCCGGTCGCCACAACGCGCACGTCGCCGCGCCCAAGCTGGGGAAGTCGCAGCACGTTTTCGTCGGCGACAGCGACGCCGAGGCGAGGAAGGTGGGGGAGGCCGCGTACGCAGTGTGGAGCGATCACCTGACCCATCTCACGCGCAAGCACGGCAAGCCCGATCTGCTCAATGTCAGCCCTGCCTCCCCCGCCGCCGTGACGCGCCTGGTCGCCGGGTCGCCGGCGACGGTGACGCGCGAGCTCTCGGGGATCGTGCGCGAGTCCGGCATCAACTACCTCATGCTGGTGTTCTCCTTCGGCGACCTTGCTCCCGAGCGGGCCATGCGCTCGATGGACCTCTTCGTCCGGGAGGTCATGCCCGCCCTGCGCCTTGCCGCGAAATAGGCCCCGGACTACCATAACCGTCCCCACCGAGGAGGTCGTTACATGGCCCAGCTGAAGAAGGTGAAGGTTTCCATGATGAACGCGATCCACGACCTGCCGTTGCTGGTCGCGCGCGACGAAGGGTTCTTCAGCGACGAGGGGCTGGACGTCGAGATCCTCAAGACCCCGGGATCGGGGCAACGCAATTCGGACCACCAGGCGCTGCGCGAGAACATCTTCGAGCGCACCATGGAAGCGCTCTACGACCAGGGCCAGTGCGACCAGTTCCGCATGTGCGAATGGGGCGTGATGAAGCGCGCGGTCGAGGCGGAGAAAACCGGCCACCGCCCGGCGAAGATCGTCGCGCTCGGCTCGGCCATGTCCACCTTCGCGATCGTCACCGATCCCAAGGCGCGCATCTACGAGCCCGAGCAGTTGAAGGACAAGCCGATCGCGGTGAGCCCCTACAACGGGTCGCACTTCACCACGCTCAAGCTTCTCGAGGGATTCCTGAAGCGCGAGCAGATCAAGTGGACGTTCGCCGGCACGATGAAGGAGAGGCTGGATGCGCTTGCCAAGGGCGAGGTCGCCGCGGCGAGCCTGATGGAGCCCTGGATCAGCATCGCCGAGAAACGCGGCATGCGTATCCTGATGGAGTCGCATTCGACGCGGAGCGAAGCGGCGGGCGACGAGCTCGACGGGCCGACGCTGGCGGCGATGTTCCGCGCCGAGGCGCGCGCCGCCGAAGCGATCGACCGCGACCCGCGCAAGCACTCGCGTTACCTGATCGATGAGGCGGGCGGGCTGCTCGACGCCAAGGAGCTCAAGGTCCAGCGCATCCTGAACGCGCCACCCGAGCCCTACACGCGCGAGCGCTTCGATCACACCTATCAGTGGACGCTCGGCTGGGGCCTGGTGCAGGCGGGCGCGACCTTCGAGAACACGGTCGACAACCGCGCCTGGCAATAATTTCAAAGGGGGAGGGAAAATGAAAAAGGAAAACTGGGTGGCACTGGCCGCCGCGCTGGGCCTTGCGCTGGTTGCGGCGGGCGCATCGGCGCAGACCATCAAGATCGGCTTCATCACCAGCTACTCGGGGCTGAACGGCAACCTCGGACCCTACATGGAGCGGGGCGCGCGCCTGTACCTCAAGGAGAACGCGAAGCTGCTGCCGTCGGGCGTTAGCATCGAGTTCCTGATCCGCGACGACACCGGGCCGAACCCCGACAAGGCGAAGCAGCTCGCGCAGGAGCTGATCGTGCGCGACAAGGTGAACCTGCTCGCGGGCGTGATCTTCACGCCCAACGCTATGGCGATTGCGCCGCTCGCAACCGAGGCCAAGGTCCCGTTCGTCATCATGAACGCGGGCACCGCGGTGATCACCACGCGCTCGCCCTACATCGCGCGGCTGTCCTTCACGCTGTGGCAGTCGTGCTACCCGCTCGGCCAGTGGGCGGCGAAGAAGTACAAGCGCGTCTACACGCTGGTGAGCGACTTCGGCCCCGGCCACGACTGCGAGGAGGCCGTCGTCAGGGCGACCAAGGAAGGGGGCGGCGAGGTGGTCGGCACGGTGCGCGTTCCGCTCCAGAACCCCGACTTCGTTCCCTACATGCAGCGCGTGAAGGACGCGAAGCCCGACGCGCTCGCGGTGTTCATCCCCGCCGGCAAGACGGCGACCGCGGTGCTCAAGGCCTTCGGCGACCTGGGTCTCGCGAGCGCCGGCGTGAAGCTCATCGGGCCGGGCGACGTGACCACCGACGAGGAGCTGGAGAACATGGGCGACGCGGCGCTGGGCGTGCTCACCGTGCACCACTACTCCGCGGCGGCGACGCGCCCCGCCAACCAGGCGTTCGTCGCCGCGTGGAAGCGCGACTACGGCAACGACATGCCGCTGCCCAACTTCGTTGCCGTCGGCGGCTGGGACGGCATGGCGGCGATCGTGCACGCGATCCGAGAGCAGAACGGCAAGCTCGACCCCGACCGCACCATGGAGCTGCTGAAGAACTTCAAGGATCCGAACAGCCCCCGCGGCCCGATCTCGGTGGATCCCGCGACGCGCGACATCGTGCAGAACGAATACCTGCGCGAGGTCCGCAGGGTCGGCGGCCGGCTCGCGAATGTCGAGCTCGAGACCGTCGGCACGGCGGTGAAGGACCCGTGGAAAGAGCTGAACGTGAAGAAGTAGCCGTGCCTTATTGCGGTGCACCACGCCTGCTGGACGATCCGTTGTAGTGCGCGTCGTGAGTGATCCACGGCGCGCCGCCCAGGAGTCTAACTATCTGCTTTAGATAAAGAATATGAGTTAGTGTGCGCTTCCACCCTGGGTCGGCACGGAGGTTGCAGTAGACCAGGTGTGAAGACCAACCTCACTTTGCAGATCGCGATAGTCCTGGGCGTGCTTGCCCCCTTTGCGCTGCCTGCCGGCGCGGCCGAAGCCGTCGTCGACGCCGTGGCGCTGATCGGGGACCTGCACATCATGGAGTTCGCGGTCAATGCGAACGCGCTGACGACCGTTTTCTAGGTCCCGGCGCCTCACATCTTCAGCAGGCGCTTGCAGTTGCCTGAGAGGATCTTCGTGCGGTCCTCCAGGCTCAGCGGCAGGCCCTCCATCCACTTCGTTCCGGGCGGGTTGGGCACGAAGGGATAGTCGACCGAGAACAGGATGCGGTCGACTCCCATTTCCATCATGCAGCACATCAGCGCTGGCGTGCAGAAGTTGCCGCTGGTGGTGATCCAGAAGTGCCGGTTGAAGGTCTCGCGGAAGGTGCTCGGCTGGCCGCCGCGCGACAGGCACATGTCGATGCGCCACGCCGAGAACGGCAGCGACTCGCCGAGGTGCCCGAGGATGATCTTCAGTCCCGGGTACTTCTCGAACACGCCGGAGAGCACCATGCGGATGCCCTGCGTCGCCGTTTCCACCGTGTAGCCCCAGGCGGCGGCCTGGAGCCCCGGAAACCGGTCGAGGTAGTCCCGGTAGTAGGCGTCGACCACCGCCTTCACCGGCAGGGAAGGGTGGAGATAGAGCGGCACGTCGAGCGCCTGCGCGCGCTCGAAGATCGGCCAGAAGCGCTTGTCGTCGAAGAACACGCCGTTGGTGGGCCCGTGCACCATCGCGCCCTTGAAGCCGAGCTTGTCCACGGTGCGCTCGAGCTCGTCGGCCGCGGCCTTCGGGTCGGCGGTGGGCAGCGCCGCAAACGCCGCGAAGCGGTCCGGGTGCGCACGTACCGTCTCGTTCAGGCGGTCGTTGGCGCGCTTGGCGAGCGGGATCGCGGTCGCGGCGTCGAGGCGCTGCGTCGAGGGCGCGGCGTGCGACAGCACCTGCACGTCGATGCCCGCCTCGTCCATCTCCTTGATGCGCAGCGCGCCCGTGTCCTCCAAGCGTTTGCGCAGCTCGGGGCTGCGCGCCTCGCCGGCGTCGAAGGTCTTCGAGACCTCCGCGTCCCAGTAGTGCTCCTCGAGGGCGATGACCTTGAGTTTGTTCTCACTTGCCATGGCTGTGATGTCTCCGGAGAAATCTAGACGGTTTTCGCGTACTTGCCTGTGAGCTGCGGTGTGCGGCCCGGCAGCCCCTTCTGCTCGTGCTCGAGGCGCGTGTCGCGCGCCCAGGTGCGCTTGAGCTTGTCGCGCACCTTCACGCGCAGGCGGCCGACGCTTTCGACCTCGAGCTCGATCCTGTCGCCGTCCTGGAAGGCCGACAGGCCGCGGTGGTTGGTGCCGGTGGCGAGCACGTCGCCGGGCTCGAGCGCGTGGATCGAGCTGACCCACTCGATGCAGCGCGGGATCTTGTGCGCCATGTCGCCGGTGTTGAAGTCCTGCTTGAGCGCTCCGTTCACCCACAGGCGGATCTGCAGCTTGTGCGGGTCGCGGATCTCGTCGGCGGTGACGATGAAGGGGCCCATGGGCGCGAAGGTGTCGCGCGACTTCGCCTGGTAGAACACGTTGCCGGGCGGCGGCAGGTCGCGCGCCGAGCCGTCGATGAAGCAGGTGTAGCCGAACACGTATTTCATCGCCTGCGCGGCGCTGACGTGGCTCGCGCGCTTGCCGATCACCACGGCGATCTCGGCCTCGCCCTCGAAGATGGCGGCGGGCGCGTCGGGCAGCTCAATGGTGTCGCCGTCGCCGATCACGGCGGAGGGCGATTTGTGAAACGCGTTGATCGGCGCGGGCTCGGAGCGCGTGCCGTCCTCCATGTAGTTCACCGCCATGCAGTCGATGTTCACCGGCCGCGGGAGCGGCGGGCGGATCCTCACCTTCTTGAGCGGGATGCCGCGGCCGCCGGCGGCCGCCTTCTCCAGCTTCTTGCGGTAGTCGGGGAAGCGCGCTATCAGGCCGCCGATCAGGTCGTGCGGGCCGGTGTGCGGGATGCCCTTCACCACCTTGCTTACGTCGACCACGGCGTCGCCCTTCAGCACGCCCAGCTTGAAATCGTCGAAATACAGGATTTTCACTTTGCTTGTCCTAGGTCAGAGTTCCGTCACTCGGGGGCGCTATTTTCTTCTGAAATCGATTCCCCTGCTCTCCGGGGCTTCAGGAATCTGACAGACGATGTCAGGGGGGTGAAAGGCCCCCGCGGCTATGGTGTCCGACTCGATGATGCCCGTCCTTCCCCGTTCCCGCTGGATCGCGGCCGCGCTCTTGCTCTGCGCGCTGATCTGGTTCGCCGGCCTCGAGTACCGCGGCCTGTTCATGCCCGACGAGGGGCGCTACGCCGACATCGCCCGCGCAATGCTGGACACGGGCGACTGGGTGACCCCGCGGCTGAACGGGATCAAGTACTTCGAGAAGCCGCCCCTGCAGTACTGGGCAACCGCGGGCGTGTTCGCGCTCTTCGGCATCGACGAGTGGACCGCCCGCATATGGCCCGCGCTCACCGGACTGCTGTGCATCGCCTTCACTGCGTTCGCCGCGCGCCGCCTCGCGCCGGGCCCTTCGTGGTTGCTCGCGGCGCTGGCGTTCGCCGGCAGCTGGGGATTCTTCCTCGGCGCCCAGTTCCTGACCCTGGACATGGGGCTCACCTTCTTCCTCTGCGCGGCGATGCTGGCCTTCGTCCTGAGCCGCCACGAAACCGCGTCCGCGCGGGCCGAGCGGAACTGGATGCTGCTTGCCTGGGCTGCGCTCGCGTGCGGGGTGCTCAGCAAGGGGCTCGTCAGCCTCGTGATTCCGGGGCTCGCGCTCGCGGCGTACTGCGCGGTCGAGCGCGACCTCTCCCCGCTGCGGCGCCTGCACTGGCTGCCGGGCCTCGCCCTGTTCGCGGCGATCGTGCTTCCCTGGTTCCTCCTGGTGCAGGAGAAGAACCCGGAGTTTTTGCGCTTCTTCTTCATCCACGAGCATTTCGAGCGTTTCCTGTTGCCGGATCACCACCGTCCCGGCCCCTGGTGGTATTTCGTGCCGGTGATCCTCGTCGGCCTGCTGCCGTGGACGCCCGCGGTCCCTGCCGCGATCACGAGGGCCTGGAAGGCGCCGGCGGAAGGCTTCAAGCTCGACCGTTTCCTGGTGATCTGGGCAGCGGTGGTCGTGGTGTTCTTCAGCGCGTCGCACTCGAAGCTGCCGGGGTACATCTTGCCCGCGGTCCCCGCGATCCTGCTGCTCTTCGCGAGGCACTATCCGGCGCTGTCCGCGCGCCTGCAGCGCTCGCCCGCGCTCGCCTGCGTCACGGCGGGCGTCGTCCTGGCGCTCACCGCCGCGGCGCTCCCCGCCCTGAGCGCGCCGCTATCCATAGAGGCCTACGAGCCCGGATACTCGGTCTGGCTCCTGGGCGCGGCGCTCGCCCTTCTGGCGGCGGGGATCGTCTCGCTCGCGCTGCGCAAGCGCGCCCTGAACGAAGCCTCGTTCGCCGCGGTCGCGATAGGCAGTCTGATCGCGATGCAGCTCGCGGTGTCGGGCACGCACGTGCTCGACGAGCACTATTCGTCGGAGCGCCTCATCGAGAGAATCGCAGGCGATCAGCTGCGGTTTCCCCGCAACCTCCCTTTCTACAGCGTGGCGAGCTACGACCAGAGCGTTCCCTTCTACCTCGGCCGCCCGGTGACGCTGGTGGCGTACAAGGACGAGCTTGCGCCGGGAATCGCCGCCGAGCCCGACAAATACGTGCGATCGGTCGACGAATTCCTGGGGCTGTGGCACGACGAGCGCGGCGAGGCGTTCGCGATCATGAAGCCGCCCCTGTACGAGAAGCTGAGCGGCGAAGGGCTCCCCGGGCATATCCTCGCGCGCGACGCGCGCTGGATCATCGTCGCGAGACGGTAGCTTCGCCTACTGAGGCTCGATCTTCGCGAGCCTCACGTAACGGCCCCACTGCTCGATCTCGAGCTTGATGAGCGCCGCCATCGATTCGGGAGTACCCGGAAAGGGATCGGTCGCGAGGTTCGCGAGGAATTTCTGCGTCTCCTCGCTCGCGGTGATCTGGTTGAACCAGGCCGCGAGCTTGTCCACGACAGCTTTCGGCGTTCCCGCAGGGACTACGACGCCCCACCAGGGCGCGAGGTCGTAGCCGGGGAAGCCCGACTCGGCCATCGTGGGTACGTCGGGCAGCGGGGCGCGGCGCGTGGCCGAGGTGACCGCGAGGATGCGCACGCGCCCGGCGCGCGCCTGCGGCACGAGGAAAGTGATGTCGTAGGTCATGAAGTCGACGCGTCCGGTGATCGTGTCGCTGAGCGCGGACATCGTCTCCTTGTACGGAACGTAGGTCGTGGAGAGTCCGGCCATCTCCTTATAGAGCTCGCCCGCGACCTGCCCGGTGTTCGACCCGGTGGCGTAGCTGCCGTGCCCCGGCTTTTTCTTCAGCTCGGCGGTGAGATCGGCGATCGAGCGCGCCGGGCTTTTCGCGTCCACCGCGATCGCGAAGCTGAGTCTCGCGAGCGTCGTCACCGGCGTGAAATCCTTGTCCGGGTCGAAGCGCAGCTCCTTGAACATGTAGCGCGCCGCCGCGAGTGTCGAGCTCGCCGGCGTGATCATGATGGTGTAGCCGTCGGGCTTGGCGTGCGCGACGTATTCGCTGGCGAGGCTTCCCTGCACCCCCGTTCGGTTCTCGACGATGACCGGCTTGCCAGCGAGCTTGGCGAGTTTGTCGCTGTAGTAACGCACCACGATGTCCGCGCCCGAGCCTACGGAGAAATTGCAGATCGAGCGGATCTCCCGTGCCGGGTAGTCCTGGGCGGCGGCGCAGAAGGGTATTGCCGCGGCGAGGAGGGCGATCGCGTTCCTCATCGGATTTTCTCCTAGGAGTCCAGCTCCGGGTAGTGCCTGAAGATGCCGTGCTGGTTGAAGGGGATGCGCCGGTCCGACGCGAGGTAGGCTGCGGTGCGCGGGCGCGAAGCGACGCGGTCGTGGAGCGCGACCAGCCGCGGGTGCTTCGGCTCGAGCCTCGTCATGGCGCGAGGAAAAGCATACCGCAGCCCGGCGATCATCTGGAACAGCGACAGGTCGGCGTACGACGGCGAGCGGCCGAGCAGCCATCCGCCCTTCTCGCGGGCGAGCAGGCGCTCGAAGTAGCCGAGGAATTTCGGCAGCCGTGAGCCGGTGAAGTGCGCTGCGCGGCGCGCCGACTCTGGCTTCTGGTCCTCGTAGTAGAACGCGCCGCCGATCGGATGGTGCGTGTCGTGCGTCTCGTCCAGCCAGTCGGAGACGGTGAGCTGGATCTGATGCGCCCAGATGCGCGCCGCCTCCGCCTTGGGTACGAGGCCGTGGCGCGGCGCGAGCCAGGCGAGTATGTTCGCGGTCTGTCCGATGACGAGCTTCCCCGCCTTGAGATAGGGCGCGGCGAAGGGCGCGCGCGAGATCCCCCTTCCCTCGAGCATGGGCATCAGCGCCGCCGAGCCGCGTTGCCTCGCGACGTCGACGTAGTCGGCGCCCACCTCTTCGAGCGCGAGCCGCACGAATTCGCCACGTCCCTGGATCGACGGCCAGTAGTAGAGCTCGTAGCGCATGGCTTCCCTTTCTTCAGGCGGCCGGGACGGCGAGCCGACGTGCTCGCGCGAGAAGCAGGAGCGCGATCGTGGTCGTCACCAGGTTCCAGGCGATGCCGTTCGCGAACGCGGCGCGGTACGAGCCGGTCAGGTCGAAGATCCAGCCGGGCAGCCAGCCGCCCAGGGCCATTCCGAAGAGCGTCGCCATGATCACGGTGCCGGTGCGCACGCCCGCCTCGCGCGGCCGAAAGTACTCGCGCACGATGAGCGGGTACGAAGGCACCAGGCCCCCCTGGAACAGCCCGAAGAGCGCCGAGATCACGTATAGCGCCGCGAGCTGCTGGAACGGCAGGAAGAGCGCGAGCGCGACCGCCTGCAGCACCGCGCCGAGCAGCAGCGTGCGCAGCCCGCCGATGTGGTCGGCGATCCAGCCCGACACCAGCCGGCTCACGATGCCGCAAGCCAGCATGAGCGAAAGCATCTCCGCGCCACGCGCCGCTGGATAGCCGAGGTCGCCGCAGTACGCCACCATGTGCACCTGCGGCATCGACATCGCGACACAGCACGAGACGCCCGCGATGCACAGCAGCGTCTGCAGCGCGCCCGGGGTGAACCCGAGAGGTCGGTCGGCGTCCGGCGCGGCCCTCGCCCGCGCGGGCTCGGCGTCCGCGATCGCAGGGGGCTTGCGCTTGAGCGCGAGCGCGAGCAGCGGCATCGCGACCGCGCAGAACACTCCCGTCCCGATGTAGGTCGCGCGCCAGCCGGAATGATCGATGAAGTACTGCATGATCGGCGGCCAGACCGTGCCGGCGAGGTAGTTGCCGCTCATGACGACCGCCACCGCGATGCCGCGCCTGCGCGTGAACCACAGCGAAATGTCCGCCACCAGCGGCACGAAGGTGGCCGAGGTGCCCAGCAGCCCGATCAGCAGCCCCTGCGCCGCGGAGAACTGGAAGAGGTTCTGCGAGAGGCCCGCGACGACGAAGCCGAGCGCGAGGCAGATCGAGCCGGTGAACACCGGCGCCTGCACCCCGAAGCGGTCCGAGAGCTTGCCCATGAGGATGCCGCCGATGCCGAAGCCGATCATCGTCAGGGTGTAGGGAAGCGAGGCCGTGGCGCGCGCGATGCCGAACTCGGCCTGCAGCGGGGGCAGCGCCACGGACATCGAGTACATGCCCGACCCGCCGATGGTCATCAGGGCGAGCGCGACCGCGAGGCGGGTCCACGCGTGCGGGGTTTCCTGAGTGTCGGCGTGGCTCATGGCTTGCGCGTGGTCAGGGCGAGCAGCGTCGTGAGGATCGCGAGCAAGGCGGTCGCCGAGAGCGCGAGCGACCAGTGTATCCCGATCAGGCCGCCGACGAGCCCGACGGTCACGCCCGAGAAGGCGCGCATGCCCAGGGCCGAGAGGATGTAGAGCCCGATCACCCGGCCGCGCTCGGACGCAGGTGCGCGCAACTGCACCAGGGTCTGCGCCATGGCGTTGAACGAGAGCTCGAGAAAGCCCACCGCGAACAGCAGCGCGAGCGCGAGCGGGTAGATCGTGCACACCGCGAAGCCGCCGATCGCAAGGCACCACAGCATCGCGAGGACGAAGGCGGTGCGCGGCCTCGCCTGCAGCAGCCCGCGGCTCTCGAGGATCACGCCGGCGGCGAGCGCGCCGGCCGCGTCCGCGGCGAGCAGCATGCTGTACGACAGGTCGGCGTCGCCGTGCCCTAGGTCGTGCGCGAACTCGGGCATCTGGGGCTGGTAGCCGTTGCCGACGAAGAGCGAGGTGAGGCCGGAGAGCAGGATCATCGAGGCGAGGCCGCGGTTGCGGGTGACGGCGCGGATCGTCGAGACGATGTCGGCGAGGCCTCTCACTGCGCGCGACGGCCCCGGTCCGCCCTTCCTGAAGCGCGGGCCGTAGGGCGCCTTCCACAGCCACACGACGAGCGGCAGATAGATCAGCGCGTTAACCAGGACGCCGTGCGCGGGCCCGAGAGCGATGAGCAGCGCGCCGCCCACCGCCGGCCCGAACAGCAGCCCGAGGTAGCGCGCGGTCGCTCCGAGCCGCACCGCGCTCTGCAGGTTCGCCGTGCCGACGATGTCGTGGATCAGCACCTGCCCGGACGGGTGCCAGAACACGCCCGCGAATCCGTGGATGATGAGCAGCACCACCGCGTGCCACATCTGGAGCGTATCGGTGAGGATCAGGAAGCCCCAGCCGAGCGAGGCCGCCATGAAGAACACCATGCCGAGCTGGATCAGGCGGCGCGGGTCGAAGCGGTCGGCGAGCGCGCCCGACCACACCGAGAAGAACAGGAACGGCAGCCAGTGCGACAGGATTGCGAAGCCGCCGAGCGCGGGCGAATGGAATTTCTGGAAGATGATCCAGTAGCTGATTACGTGCTCGATCGAATCGGCCATCATGGCCAGCGCCGAGCCGATGAAGTAGGCGCGGTAGCCGGGATGCCGGAGCGCGGCGAAGGACTGCGGCGAGGCGGCGGCCCCGCCGGTCTGCGGGCTGCTCAAGGGGCGAACCCCGCTAGAGCTCGACGCCGATGCGGCGGTCGAGCGAGCAGGGCCCGCCGCCGCGCACGAGAATGGCGAGCGAGACGAGACCCCACAGCAGCGTGAACTCGTAGCCGCGGTTGAGCCAGGAGAAGCCGTTCGGCCAGTAGTGCACGAAGGTGATGACCGCCATCTCGATCGTCACCGCGGCGGCGAAGAAGCGCGTAAACAGGCCTGCGGCGATCGCGAGGCCGCCGAAGAACTCGACGAAGACGAGCAGGTAGATGAGCGCGATCGGATGCTCGTAGCCCATCTTCACGAACGCGGGCGCCATGGCCTCCGCGCCGCGGGCGATCTTGCCCCAGCCGTGCACCGCGAGGATCAGCCCGCAGGCGCAGCGCACGATCACCCAGGAGCAGGGCTCGAGTGAAAGGTACAGGGGGCGCAAGGCGGGGAACAGCAGTTTGGGCCTGTCTTCGTTCATGCTTTCTTCTCCCGGGGTCTCGGTTTCAGAGTAGCGGAGGCGCACGGCGCGCGCAAGCCGGGCAGAATAGCGCCCATGCATGCGATCGCGATTCCCGAGAGCGAGATCGAATTCACCGCGGTTCGCGCCCAGGGCGCGGGCGGCCAGAACGTCAACAAAGTGTCGAACGCGGTGCACCTGCGCTTCGACATACGCGCGTCCTCGCTCCCGGAAGCCGTGAAGTCGCGGCTGCTCGGATCGCGCGACCAGCGCATGACGCGCGAGGGCGTGCTCGTCATCAAGGCGCAGCAGCACCGCAGCCTCGAGCGCAACCGCGAGGAGGCGCTCGCGCGCCTGCACGAGCTGGTGGCGCGCGCGGCGTACGTGCCGAAGACCCGGCGGCCGACGCGGCCGACGCGCGCCTCGAAGGCGAAGCGCCTGGAGGGAAAGCAGCGACGCGGGGACGTGAAGCGGCTGCGCGGAAGGGTCCGCTCGACGGACTGATCAGGCCGCGAGGTCTTCGAGCTGGCGCTGCAGCTCCAGCCACTCGGCCTCGATGCTCTCGAGCTCGCGCGCGGCGTAGGCCTGGTCGAGGATCAGGGTCTTGAGCGCGTCCTTCCTGTCGTCGGCGTAGCTCGAGGCATCGGCGAGCCGGGCGTCGATCGCGGCCTTTTTCGCGTGGACCTTCGCCATCTCCTCGTCGAGGCGCTTCAGGCGCGCCTCGATGGGCTTGCGCGCCGTCGAGCGGGCCTGGCGCTCCTCGGCTTCTCTGCGCTTTTGCGCGCGCGGGTCGACGGGCGCCGGGGCGGGTTTTTTCTCGGGCAGCGGGGCGGGCTGATCCTCGGGGGCGAGCTTGGTCTTGAACAGCCAGTTGCGGTAGTCGTCGAGGTCGCCGTCGAACGGCGAAAGCCTGCCGTCGGCGACGATGAGGAACTGGTCGGTGGTCGCGCGCAGCAGGTGCCGGTCGTGCGACACCAGCACCAGCGTGCCTTCGAACTGCGCCAGGGCGACGGTGAGCGCCTCGCGGGTCTCGAGGTCGAGGTGGTTGGTGGGCTCGTCCAGCAGCAGCAGGTTTGGCCGCTGCCACACGATGAGAGCGAGCGCGAGCCGCGCCTTCTCGCCGCCCGAGAAGTGCTCGATGGCGTCGGTCGCCATGTCGCCGGGGAAGTTGAAGCTGCCCAGATAATTTCGCAGCTCCTGCTCGCGCACGCCCGGGGAAACCCTCGCCAGGTGCCACAGCGGCGACTGGTCGTCGCGCAGCATCTCGACCTGGTGCTGGGCGAAGTAGCCAATCTCCAGCCCCTTGTTGAAGGTGGCCTGTCCGCTCAGCGGCCTCAAGGCGCCGGCGATGGTCTTGATGAGCGTGGATTTCCCGGCGCCGTTGACGCCGAGCAGGCCGATGCGCTGGTCCGACTGGAGCGAGAAGCTTATCCCCTCGAGGACGGTCTTCTCGGGATAGCCGGCGGCCACGTCCTCGAGCATCAGCAAAGGATTCGGAGCGCGCAGCGGCTCGCGGAACTCGAAGGAGAAGGGCGCCGAGACGTGCAGCGGCGCGAGCTCCTCCATCTTCGCGAGCATTTTCATGCGGCTCTGCGCCTGGCGCGCCTTGGTCGCCTTGGCGCGGAAGCGGTCGATGAACGACTCGAGGTGCGCGCGCTCGCGCTGCTGCTTCTCGTACTGTGCCCCCGCCAGCACGACCGCGGCGGCGCGCTGCGTCTCGAAGGCGGAGTAGTTGCCGGAATAGCGCCGCAGCTTCCGGCTGTCGATGTGCACGACGACGTTCACCACGCCGTCGAGGAAGTCGCGGTCGTGCGAGACGACGAGCAGCGTGCCCGGGTAGCGGCGCAGCCAGTCCTCGAGCCAGAGGATGGCGTCGAGGTCGAGGTGGTTGGTCGGCTCGTCCAGGAGCAGCAGATCGGAGGGGCACATCAGCGCCTGAGCGAGGTTGAGACGCATGCGCCAGCCGCCGGAGAAGCTCGCCACGGGCTCCGCGGCCTGCTCGCGCGAGAACCCCAGGCCGTGCAGCAGCTGCTCGGCCCGCGAGCGAACCGTGTAGGCGCCCGCGTCGCCGAGCGCGGCGTGCAGCTCGCCGATCCGGTGGCCGTCGTTCGCGTGCTCGGCTTCTGCAAGCTCGGTCTCCAGGCGCCGCAAGGTCGTGTCGCCGTCGATGGCGTAGTCGAGCGCAGGGCGCTCGAGCGCCGGCGTCTCCTGCGCCACGTAGGCGATGCGCCACTGCTTCGGGAAATCCACCTCGCCCTTGTCGGCGTGCAGCTCGTCGCGCAGGAGCGCAAACAGGCTCGACTTGCCCGAGCCGTTCGCGCCGATCAGGCCGATGCGGTCGCCGGGGTTGAGCGCAACGTCGGCGCTTTCGAGGAGCGTCTTGGTGCCGCGGCGGAGCGTGACTTGCGAAAGGCGGATCATGGCAAGGCGCGCATTGTACGCGCGCCAAGCGTCATCCTGTAGACTTCAGCGCGGTGAGCTTCGTCCTCTACAACGCCCCGCAGTCGACCTGCAGCCAACGGGTGCGCTTCGTGCTGAACGCGAAGCAGCTGCCCTTCGAGGAAGTGAAGCTCGACCTGCTCGCCGGCGACCAGCTCAAGCCCGACTATCTCGCGCTCAACCCCAACGGCGTGGTGCCGACTCTCGTGCACGACGGGGCGACGGTCATCGACTCGTCGGTCATTATCGAGTACCTGGACGAGATCGCGCCGCAACCGGCGAACTTCACGCCGGAAGCTCCGGCGGAGCGAGCAGCAATGCGCGCGCTGATGCGCTTCATCGACGAGATGCCAGCTGGCGCGGTGCGCGTGCCGACCTTCAACCTCGCCTTTCTTCCCAGGTTCGCCGCGATGAGCGAGGAGGAGTTCGTCGCCTTCGCCGAGTCGAAGCCCCTGCGGAAGGAGTTCATGTTGAAGATGGGGCGGGAGGGGTTCCCGGAGAAAGACATGAATGAAGCGCTGGATCGCCTGGGGAGAACCCTGGTGCGCATGGAGTCCTCGATCCGGTCAAACGGCGGCCCCTGGCTCCAGGGCGCGCGCCCGACGCTCGCGGACGTCGCGCTGATGCCGGCGATCGTGCGCATGGCCGACCTCGGCCTCGGCAAGATGTGGAAGGACATGCCGCTGATCGCGCGCTGGTTCGACGAGATCCGCGCACACCCCGCGTTCAAGCCGACCTACTACTTCGGATCGCTCCTCAGCGAGCGCTTCCCGCACCTGAAGAAGTTGGGCTAGGCGCGCGCAGGAAATTCAGGCCCAGTTCAAACGTGAAAGGATCGCGCGCCCCATGACCCAGCCCTTGTCGTCTTCGGACAGAAAATTGAGTTCCTCGGTGAAGTGCGTGACGCGCTGGTGATAGCTCGCCTTGGCGAACGAGTTCGTCATGTCGGTCCCCCAATGGCAGCGCCGAGGACCGTAGGCGTCGAACATGCGCTGCAGGTACACCGTCATGTCACGGAACGGATAGGGTTCGAGCGAATTGCCGGGCGCCCCCGACAGCTTGACGCTGACGTTCGGATATTTGGCGAGCGCAACGGCCTGGTCGATCGCCGCCGGGATATCGGTAAGCCTGTTGGTACGGCTCGAAGAGTTCAGGCCCATGTGGTCGATGACGAGCGTGAGCTGCGGGTGGCGCTCCGCGATGCTGGCGAACTTCGATACCTGGCCCGGCGCAAGAAACATGACGGGCACTCCCGCCTTCTCGGCTGCGGGCCAGAACCAGTCGGCCGTCCCGTCCGTCAGCCAAGACGCGGTGTCGGCGGTGAAGGTGACGCGGACGCCGAGCATTCCGCGCTGCTCCTTCCATTTCGGCAGCAGCGCCGCGGATTGCGGATTTTGGAGCGGCATACGGCCCATTACGCCGAAGCGGTCGGGATAGCGCTGGACGGCCTCCAGGCCATAGTCGTTCCGGTCGCCCGGCCAACTCGGCGGCACGATCACCACACGGTCGACGCCGGCTTCGTCCATCATCGGCAGCAGCCTTTCGATGGTGAAGGGTTCCGGAAGCTGAGGCTTGAGGCCGGGTACCCAGCGCCAGTCCCCAGATTCCGGCTTCCACAGATGGACCTGGGCATCCACAATCATTCGCTTGCGCGCGGGTTGCGACGCCATTTGCTGACACCCTTGTGTTGAAAGAGCCAGGCCCGCGCCAAGCGCGGTGCCGATGAAACGGCGACGTGAAATCATGTATGGCCTTCGAGGGAGCTTAGGTCACTTCTTCGGCGCCGGGTGGATGTTGTCCACCCAGTGCACTTCTTCGGGTTTCTCAGCCGCGGGAATATCGAGGTTGACCACCACCGGTTCCTGGCCGCTGCGGCAGAGCACGCACGACAGCGGCTCGGTGTCGCTCGCGTTGATTTCCTGGTGCGGGACGTACGGCGGCACGTAGATGAAGTCGCCCGGCCCCGCCTCGGCGGTGAACTCGAGCTTGTCGCCCCAGCGCATGCGCGCGCGGCCGCTGACGACGTAGATGACGCTCTCGACCGGCCCGTGGTGGTGCGCGCCGGTCTTGGCCTTGGGATGGATCACCACCGTCCCGGCCCAGAGTTTCTCGGCGCCAGCGCGCGCGTGGGTGATCGCCGCGGCGCGGTTCATGCCGGGCGTCTGCGCCGTGTTGATGTCGAGCTCGTTCGAGTGCACGACGCGCACGCCGTGGTGCTTCCATTGGGAATCCGAACTCATGCTCGCTTGCCCACGATGCCGTGCGAGAGGTCCTTCACGGTGAAGAACACGAGGTCTTCGTCGGGCAGCGCCTCGACCGAGTGCACCACGTTCGCCGGCGCGTAGATCAGCGTGCCGGGTGACGCGAGCATCTCCGGCTGGCCGGCGATGAACACCCGCGCCTTGCCCTTGAGCACGTAGGTCCACTGTTCGTTCGGGTGCGAGTGCGGATGCGAGACGGTGCCGCGCGGGATGGTGATCAGCCCCACCTGCATGCGCTCGCCTTCCACCACCGGGCCTTCCGCCGGCGAGTAGCCCTCGCCGACCTTGATCCTGCCGAGCTTGGCGAGGTCGAAGACGAAGCGGCCGTCGCCCGCCTTGGTCGCGCCCTGGTTCCTGGGTGTGCTCATGCGTCCTCCGGGCACTTTTTCAGCACCGCCTGGGTCTGGATGGTAAGCGAAAGTAGCTTCCCCGACTCGTCGGTCACGCGCGTCTGCCACACCATGGTGCTCCGCCCCTTGTGCAGAGGCGTGGTCTCGGCGCGCACCGTGCCGTTCCTCCCCGCGGCGAAGAAGTTGGTCTTCGACTCGATCGTCGCGGTCGCGGCGCCCTCGGGCAGATTGAGGATCGTCGCGGTGCCGCCGGCCGCATCGGCGAGCGCCATCAGCGCGCCGCCGTGCAGCCTGCCCTGTATGGTCCGCAGATGATCGCTGATCTCCAGCTCCGCGACCACGCGGTCCGGGCCGGTCTCGACGAAGCGCATCCCAAGATGCTCGGCGAGCAGGCCCTTCCACATCTTGTTCACGTCGGCGGGGTTCATCGGTATTCCGGTGGAATAGGAAACGCCGTGTCAATGTATACGAAAGCCCGCCGCCGTTCACCCGGGAGTGGTGTTGCGGCAATCTGGCTGCAACGCGGCGGCAGGGCACGACCAGTCGAAAAAACGAATCATCCACCGTTCAAGGAGCTAGGAGGGTTGTCATGTTCAAGAAATGGGCAGTGCTGTTCCTGGGGCTCGTCGCGCCGCTGGTATCTCTTGCGGACGACTCCCTGGCGAGATTCAAGGGCGGCGTCGGGGTGATCCCCGTCTCGAGCGGCCAGGGCACGGCCGCAACCGCCACGGTCGTGAACCGCAACATCGTGCGCGGCGTGCAGCCCCCCGGCCAGATCTGGACCATCGCCGACCTGCGCGCGGACGTGAGGATCGACGGCAGCGTCAAGGTCAGGGGCAAGGGACTGCTGCTCGCGGGCGGCAGCGGCATAGGCGGGAACGCCAACCAGAGCGTGCGCGCCACGCTGATCTGCGATCCGGCCGGGGCGGCTCTGTTCGACTCGGGACTCGTTCCGCTCGAACCCAATGGCGACTTCAGGATCGACGATGTGCTCAGCCCGCTTCCGCCGAATCCCTGCGCGAGCCCGGTGCTCCTCATCCGCAACCCCGGCGGCGCCTGGTTCGCCGCAGGCATTCCGGATCTGAGCGACTGAGCTGACTACCTGTTGTATCCTTCCTCCGGACAAAATCCCGGAGGAAGGCGCATGAAAGGGGTTCGGCAGCTTCTGATTTTCCTTGCGGCGGCGCTCGCCGCCCCGGCGGTTTCCGCCCAGTCTTACCCCACGAAGCCGGTGCGCCTGGTCGTCGGATTTCCCGCCGGCGGCCCCGCCGACATCTTCGGTCGCACCTTCGCGCAGGCGCTCTCCAACGGCCTGTCGCAGCCCGTAATCGTCGAGAACAAGAGCGGCGTCGGCGGCGTGCTCGGCATCGACACGGTCGCGAAATCCGCGCCGGACGGCTACACGCTCGGCTTCAACAACCAGGGCTCGGTGGCGATGGCGCCCTACGCGTTCACCAAGATGCCCTTCAACCCGAACAAGGACCTCGCGTTCATCACCATCGTGGTGAAGGTCCCCGAGGTCGTGGTCGTGAACCCCTCGCTTCCCGTCAACAGCCTCGCCGAGCTGATCGCGTACGCGAAGGCGAACCCCGGCAAGATCAACTTCGGTTCGGCCGGCGCGGGCGGCATCACCCACCTCGCCTGCGAGCTGCTGAAGTCCGAGGCGCACATCGACGTGGTTCACGTGCCCTACAAGGGAGCCGCGCCCGCGGTGAGCGACCTGCTCGGCGGTCAGGTGCAGATGGGAATCTTCGACGTGCCGGTGGTGCTGCCGCACATCAAGTCGGGCAAGTTCAAGGCGCTCGCGGTGACGAGCGCGAAGCGCGCGCCGCCGCTGCCCGAGGTGCCGACCACGGCCGACGTGGGCTACCCGAAGGTGATCTCGGACAACTGGTACGGGCTGGTGGCGCCCGCGGGCACTCCGCCCGCGGTGCAGAAGCGCATCCACGACGCCGCGATCGCCGCGCTGCACTCGAGCGCGCTGCTCGAGCAGTTCGCCAAGGTGGGCGGGATCCCTGCGCCCTCCACGCAGGAGGAATACCTCAAGTTCCTCGGCGAGGAGCAGGCGCGCTGGGGCACCATCATCAAGGCGATCGGCTTCAAGGAAGACATCTAGGGCGATGGGCGAGCCCAAGCCGTCGTTTCTCGCCTCGCCGGGCAGGCCGATGCTCAAGCTCCCCGCGGGCGCGTGCGACACGCACGTGCACGTGTTCGGCCCGAGCAGGGTGTTTCCCTATGCGAAGGGCGCGCCGTTCACGCCCGCCGACGCGCCCAAGGAGAAGCTCTTCGCGCTGCACGCGATGCTCGGCATCCAGCGCTGCGTGATCGTCCAGTCCACCTGCCACGGCTACGACAATCGCGTGGTCGCCGACGCGGTCGCCGCGAAGCACGGCGACTACTGCGGCGTCGCGCTCGTGCCGCCCGACGTCGACGACGCCGAGCTCGAGCGCCTCGACGGGCAGGGCTTCTGCGGCGTGCGCTTCAACTTCATGAGCCACCTCGGCAAGGGGCCCTCGATCGACGACGCGATCGCGCTCACGCCGCGCCTGGCGAAGCTCGGCTGGCACCTGCAGGTGCACTTCGAGGGTGCGCTCGTCGAGCAGCTCGCACCCAAGCTCAAGCGCTCCGCGGTGCCGGTGGTGATCGACCACATGGGGCGTGTCGACGCCTCGCTCGGCGTCGACCAGGGCGCGTTCCGCAGCCTCCTCGGCCTCATGCGCGATGCGCGGTTCCGCGTCAAGGTGAGCGGCTCGGAGCGTATCTCGCGGCAGGCCTCTCCCTGGCCCGACGCGCGCCCCTTCGCGCGGGCGCTCGTCGCCGAGTTCGGCGAGCGCTGCTTCTGGGGCAGCGACTGGCCCCACCCCAACCTCGCCGCGATCCCGGACGACGGCGTGCTGGTGGACCTGCTCTCCGAGATTGCGCCGTCGGAGGCGGAACGCACGGCGCTCCTGGTGGACAATCCCCTCGGCTTCTACCGCTTCGGGAAATGACCAGGCGATGACCGGGCGCCTCGCGAACAAGGTGGCGATCGTGACGGGCGCCGGCTCGGTCGGCCCCGGCTGGGGCAACGGCCGCGCGACCGCGGTGCGCTTCGCCGAGGAAGGCGCGAAGATCTTCGCCGTCGACCGCGACGCCGAGCGGCTGCGCGAGACGGTCGAGGGCGTGAAGAATGCGGGCGGCGCGATCGCGACGCACCTGTGCGACGTCACCCGGGCGGAGGACGTCGCCGCCATGGTCGAAGCCTGCGTCAAGGCCTACGGGCGCGTCGACGTGCTGGTGAACAACGTCGGCGGTTCGGCCGCGGGCGGACCGGTCGAGATGTCCGAGGAGACCTGGGACGCGCAGGTCGATTTCAACCTGAAGAGCGTGTTCCTCGGCTGCAAGTACGCGATCCCGGTGATGGAGAGGCAGGGCGGCGGCGCGATCGTGAACATCGCCTCGACCTCAGGGCTGCGCTTCACCGGCAACGCCCAGGTCGGCTACGCCGCGACCAAGGCCGGCGTGATCCAGCTCTCGCGTGTCGTCGCAGTGCAGTACGCGCCTAAGGGCATCCGCGTCAACACCGTGGTGCCGGGCCAGCTGCACACCCCGATGGTCGAGGCGCGCCTCGCGCGGCAGCGCGCGGGCGGCGACGTGAAGGAGCTCCTCAAGCTGCGGCAGAAGCGCATCCCCCTGGGCGTCGAGGGCGACGGGCGCGACACGGCGAACGCCGTGCTGTTCCTCGCCTCCGACGAGGCGCGTTTCGTCACCGGGACCGAGATCGTCGTCGACGGCGGCATGACGGCCCGCTGCGACTGACCCGCCACGCCCATGGCCGAGCCGGCAACCCTGGGTCGCTACCAGATCGAGCGCATCCTGGGCAAGGGCGCGATGGGCGTCGTCTACGAGGCGCTCGACCCGAAGCTCAACCGCAAGGTCGCCATCAAGACCATACTCGTCAGCCAGCTCGACGAGGAGACCGCGAAGGACTTCTCCCGGCGCTTCGTGCGCGAAGCGCACGCGGTGGCGCGGCTCAACCACCCGAACATCGTGCAGGTCTACGACTTCGGGGAGGAGGGCGGCGTCGCCTACCTCGTCATGGAGTTCATCCGTGGCAGCGAGCTGAAGTCGGCGCTGGCGAGCGGCCGCGTGTTCGACCGGAGGCAATGCGTGCGCATCATGTGCGAGCTGCTCGACGCGCTCGACTACGCGCACGAGGCCGGCGTCGTCCACCGCGACATCAAGCCCGCCAACGTCATGCTCGACAGCCAGGGACGCGCCAAGCTGACCGATTTCGGCGTGGCGCGGATCACCGACGCCGACCGCACCGGCGCCGAGCGCACCCTGGCGGGCACCGTCGTCGGCACCCCGGCCTACATGTCGCCCGAGCAGATCGAGGGCCAGCGCGTCGACCGGCGAAGCGACATCTTTTCCGCGGGCATCATCCTTTACCAGTTTCTCACCGGCCAGAAGCCGTTTGCCGGCGAGGGAGCGTGGACCGTCGCGAGGAAGATCATCCAGGAAGACCCGCCGATGCCCTCCTCGCTCAACGTCGCGGTGCCGCGCGAATACGACCGCGTCGTCGCCCGGGCCCTCGCGAAGAATCCGGAAGGGCGCTTCCCGACCGCGCGCGAGTTCGCACAGGCGCTCAGGGGCGCCGCGGAGGGACAGCGGGCGATCGAGGAAGCGGCGGCGGCCACTGTGGTGGTGCCGCTGCGCAAGCATGCCGAAGCGCCGCGGCCCGCCGGGGAAATGGAGCTGGAATTCTGGCGCTCGATCAAGGAGAGCGAGGACGCGAGCGACTACGAGCTCTACCTCAAGCAGTTCCCCGAGGGCACGTATGCCCCCCTCGCCGGGCGCAGGATCGCGAGGCTGCGCGGCCTTCCCGGCGGCGAAGACACCGCGGTGCCGCCCGCTGCTGTCGAAAAGACCATCGAGCTGCCGTCCAGCCCGAAAAAAGGGCGCCCGCTCGTGTGGGGGCTTGTCGTGGCCGTCGCGCTCGGCGTCGCCGCCGCCACTTTCGTCGTCACGAGGCCGGCCCCGGGTCCGGGCGACGCGGCGCCGAAGGCGAGCGCACCCGCGAAGGACGATCGGGCGGACCGGGCCGCGGCCGAAAAAGCGAAGCGCGAAGCCGACGCGCTCGCGAGGCGCAAGGCCGACGCGCGGGCGAGGCAGGAAGCCGACGCCAAGGCGAAGCAGGCAGCCGACGCCAGGGCGAAGCAGGAGGCCGAGGCCAGGGCGAACCAGGAAGCCGACGCCAGGGCGAAGCAGCAAGCCGAGGCCGCAAAGAAGAAGCTGCGGCTGACCCCGGGCTTCTAGGTCATCCCGCGTAGCCGGCGAGGCGCGGCAGCGCGAGCACCAGCGAAGGCACGAAGATCAGGAGGAAAAGCACCGCGACCAGCGCCGCCATGAAGGGCAGGAGCTCGCGCACGATGTCCTTCACCGACGCGCCCGAGAGGCCCGAGAGGACGAACAGCAGCACGCCGTAGGGCGGGGTGAGCAGACCGATCATCATGTTCACCACGATCACCACGCCGAAGTGCACCAGGTCCACGCCCAGCGCCTTGGCCGCGGGCAGTAGCAGCGGCACCAGCACCAGCAGCAGCGTCGTGGTGTCGAGCAGGCAGCCGAGCACCAGGAACACCAGGTTCGCGACGATGATGAACCCCAGAGGACCCATGTGGAGCGACGCGAACCATTGCGCGACGCGCTCGGGCAGCTGCTCGGTCGCGAGCACGTAGTTGAGGAGGAAGGCGCCGCAGATGATCACGCTGACCACGGCGGTCGAGCGGGCGCTGTCGGCGAGCACCGCCACCAGACCCTTCCAGTCGAGCACGCGGTAGACGACCAGGGCGAGCACCAGCGCGTACAGCGCCGCCACCGCCGCGGCCTCGGTCGGCGTGAACACCCCCGAGTAGATGCCGCCGAGCAGCACCACCGGCATGAGCAGCGGCAGCAGCGTGCGCACGAACACGCGCGGGATCTCGCGCCAGGGCACCGGCGCCTCCATGGGGAAATTGCGCTTCTTCGCGATCCACACGATCACCAGCATCATCGAGGCGGCCATCAGCAGGCCCGGCAGGATGCCGCCGATGAACAGTGCGCCGACCGAGGCGCCCGAGACGAGCGCGTACAGCACCATGGGGATCGAAGGCGGGATGATCGGGCCGATGGTCGCGGACGCCGCGCTCACCGCGACCGCGAACGGCCGCTCGTACTTGCCGTCCTTGCACATCATCTCGATCTCGACCATGCCGGGCCCGACAGCGTCGGCGATCGCGCTGCCGCTCATGCCCGAGAAGATCACGCTCGCCAGCACGTTCACGTGCGCCAGGCCCCCGCGAAACCGCCCCATGAGCGCGTGCGCGAGCCCGTAGATGCGCTCGGACAGGGAGCCGACGTTCATCACGTTGGCGGCGAAGATGAACATGGGCACGGCGATCAGCACGAAGCTGCCGAACAGGCTGTTCATGATCTGCTCGGCGGCGAGCCCCATGTCGCGGCCGGTCGCGCCGAGGTAGGCGATGCAGCCGGCGATCATCGCGAGGCCGATCGGCCCGCGCAGCAGCGCGATGCCCAGGAACACCGCGATCATCAGCCAGAAGGCGGCGCTCACGGCCGCGGGCGCACGATGCCGGCGAGGCAACGCAACACGACCATCACGACCGCCGCCAGGAACACCGTGTAGACGACGCCGAAGGGCAGGTCCAGCACGGGCGTGCGCTCGCGCTGGACGAAGCGCAGGTAGTCGGCGATGCCGGGCAGGGCCCAGAGAAAGCATCCGGCGAGCGCGGCGAGACCGGCCGCGTACAGCACGCGGCGCAAGCCGGGCGCAAAGCTCGGCACGATGAAATCCACAGCGACATGCGCGGCCAGCGGCACGGTGAACGCGCATCCCCAGAAGATCACCCACAGGTAGGCGATGGTCGCCAGCTCCTCGGTCCACGCGGCGGGCTTGCCGATCGCGAAGCGCAGGACGACCTGCAGGACGAGGCTCAGGAACATCGTGGCGAACAGCGCCGCGCCGATCCAGTCAGCCCAGCGCGCCAGGCGCGTCGCGAGACTATTTGACGGCGTTGATGCGCTCAAGCAGGCCTCGAGGCCACTTCTGCGCGTACTCGGACTCGAGGTACGCCGCCTGCACCGTCTTCCTGAACGCATCCACGTCCGGCGTGGTCACCGCGATGCCCTGCGCGCGGAAAAAGCCGATCAGCTCCTTCTCCTCGCGCACGCGGTTGTCGTCGTTGAATTTCGCCGCCGTCGCCGCGGCCTTCTTCACCGCCTCGCGGTCGGCGCCCGAGAGCGCGCTCCAGGTCTTGCCGGCGATCGCGAGCTGCAGCGAGTCGACCAGGTGCGAGGTGAGGACGATCTGCTTGGTCACCTCGTAGAACTTCGCCGACTTGAGCGTCGGCAGCGGGTTGTCCTGCGCGTCGATGGTGCCGGTCTTCAGGCCGAGGTAGACCTCGGTGAAAGCGAGCGGCGTCGCGGCTGCGCCGAGCGCCTGGCCGAGGAACAGCCATTCCTTCGACCCCGGCATGCGCAGCTTCACGCCGGCGAGGTCGGCGGGCGTTTTCACGGTTCGGGGCTCGCGCAGGCCGAGCTGGCGCGTGCCCAGATAGACGACCTGGAGCAGCTCGATGTCCATCGACTCCGCGATCCTGCGGCGCGCCTCCTCCCCGATCGGGCCGCCCCACACCTTGCGCAGGTGCGCGGGGTCGCGTATCAGGTAGCCCGCGGTGAAGATCGAGTATTCGGGCAGCTGCCGGGCGATGTCCTGCATCGAAAGCAGCGCCATCTCGAGGTTGCCGCGCTGCATCGCGACGAGCTCGGCGCCCTGCCGGAACAGCGTTCCCGAGTGGTGCACCTGCACTTCCAGGCGCGACGCGGTCCTGGCGAGCTCGTCCTTGAAGACGTACAGCATCTTGACGTGCCAGTCGTCGGGCACGGCGGGCGTCGAGATGCGCAGGGTCTGCGCGCCGACGGGAGCGGCGAGGAGCACGGCGAGGGTGAGCAGCAGGGTGTTCGACGCGCGCGCCATGGCCGCGAATCCTAGCATCGAATGCGCGCCGTGGCGTTGTACCGCCCGCGGGCCGCGGCCCGTGCAGTAGAATGCCCGCCGACCCATGCCCATCAGAAGAATCCTCATCGTCGACGACTCCGCGACCAACCGCCATGCGCTCTCCGAGATGCTCACCCGGCACGGCTACCAGTGCAGCCTCGCGGGGAGCGGCCAGGAGGCCATCGAGAAGGCCAAGGCGGAGAAGCCCGACATGATCCTGATGGACGTGGTCATGCCGGACATGGACGGCTACCAAGCGACCCGCATCATCACCCGCGACGAGGCGACGAAGGACATCCCGGTGATCCTGTGCACCAGCAAGAACCAGGAGACCGACCGCATCTGGGGCGTCCGCCAGGGCGCGAAAGACTATGTGTTCAAGCCGGTCGACGAGAAAGACCTTCTGGCGAAGATAACTTCGCTGCGCTAAGCTAGCGTCACAACCAAGGGAGGAGCCAAAATGGCGTCCACCGCCAAGACCAACTCGCTCGGCGTGGTGTTCACCGTCTCGTTCTGACGGCTAGACCTTCCGCGTGCGCTCGCGCGCGATGCTGATCGGCGGGATCCAGGGCTTGTCGGCCCAGGCGACGCCGACGCGCGCGACCTGCGCGTCGATCAGGTAGGGCTTGCCCTCGACGGTCGCCTTGCGCGCGCGAGACAGCGCCGCGCGCAGCTCCTCGGGCGACTGCGCGACCTCCGCGTCAACGCCGAAGCCCTTGGCGATGCTCGCCATGTTCATGTCGGGGCTGCCGAGGTAGTCGTGCACGAACTGGCGCTTCTGCACCATCTTGCTCCCGGCGGTCTTCTCGATAACGCGGCTGTGCGGGCCGCCGTAGGCGTGGTTGTTGTACACCACGGTGATCACCGGCAGCTCCAGACGCGCCATGTTCCACAGCGCCGTCGGGCCGAAGACGAAGGACCCGTCGCCCACCAGGCAGATCACCTGCCGATCGGGACGCGCGAGCTTCACGCCCGCCGCGGTGCCCACGCCCGAGCCGAGGTGCGCGCCGTAGTAGAAGAACAACTCGCGCCCCCCGGCGGGATTGAAATCGAATCCGTGAAGCACCACCGAGCCCGCTTCATGGACGATGATCGCGTCCTTGTCGGCGAACTGCGCGACCTCCCAGGTTACGCGATCGGCGAGCATCGGGCTGCGATTCCATTCCGGGTTCTTCGCGACGAGCGCGCGCAGCGCCTTCGCCTTTTCGCTGAAGCCGCGCACTTCCTGCGCTCGCTCCCGGGTCTTCTTGTAGCTCGCGGAGGTCATGATGCCCTCGATCGCGGCGATAAGATCGTCCAGGCCGTAGGCCACGTCGGCGACCAGCGGCACCTCGGTCGGCATCACGTTGCCCATGCTGCCGCTGTCGATGCGCATGTCGATGAACTTCGGCTCGCGGCCGACGATCGGCTGCGGGCTGTTGTGCTGCAGCTTGTTGCCGATGTTGATGACGACGTCCGGTTCTTTCGGAAAATCGAGCGACGCGATCCGCGCCGCCGGCGGGCTGCCCACCCACAACGGATGCGTCTCGGGGAAATTCGCGTAGATCTGCCGCGCCTGCGTCACCGGCATGCCGAGCAGCTCGGCGAGCTCTACCGCCTTCGCCGTCGCCTTGGCCGTGGTGATCTCGTCCCCGACGATGAGCAGCGGCATCTTCGCCTCGACCAGCAGCTTCGCGGCGCGCTCGACCTCGGCGGGGTTGGGCCGTACGCGCATGCGCGGATCGACTTTGTCCTGGGCGACGATCTCGGCGTAGGTCTTCTGGTCGTTGAAGTCGGAGTGCCAGGAGATGTAGCTCGGGCCCTGCGGCGGCGTCCACGCCGCCTTGAAGCCGCGGCGCACGGTCTCCGGGATCATATCGGGCCGCCGCGCGAGCCAGGAGTACTTGGTCATCGGCTGCACGATCTGCTCCTGGTTGGCGACCTCCTCGAAGCCGTCGCGGCCCGCGCGGCCGCTCTGGTCGGTGCGGTAGCTGTAGAAGACCAGCGGCGTCTGCTCCTTGTAGGCGTTGAACATCTGCCCCATGGCGTTCACCATGCCCACGACCGCGGCCTGCATGACGATCGCGGGCTCGCCAGAGGCCTTGACGTAGCCGGCTGCCATCGCCGCGCCCGGCCCCTCGTGCGGCGTGAGGATGTACTTGAGCTGCGGACGGTCGACCAGCGCCTCGTAGAACTGCGCGTCCTCGCTCGCCGAGTTGCCGAACACGTACTTGACGCCCGAGGCCATCAGCTGCTCGGCGAACACCTCTCCGCCCGTCCCTTCCACCGTCTTGATCGCCTCGGCGGCCACGCTCTGGGCCTGCGCGAGCGGCACGAGCGAATCGAGGATGGACTCCGCCGCGGCGAGCGAGACGCCCGCCGCCGTCATGCCCTTCAGGAATCCGCGGCGCGAGATGTTGCGGGACAGGTAGCGCGCGACGAGCTCTCTCATGGCGTCTCCTTACTTTTTCGGGTACGCGGCGGCGAGATAGGCAGCCATGGTCCTGATCTCTTCCTCGGTCCACAGCGCGCCGCGACCGACCATGCGGTAGAGCACGCTCTCCCAGCCGCGGCGGTCCTGCCCGTGGTCCTGCCACATCGTCGGCGCGTGGCACTGGAAGCACTTCGCCACGAGCACCTCCTTGCCGGGCGCGTCGGGGAGCCCCGCGGGCTTCGCTCGCTGCGCGGCAGCGGATGAAGCGAGCAGCACGCCGGAGAGGAAGGCGAGAAGACGCAATGCGGATGACCCAGCCATCGTTACCTCTGGTCGTCGCGAAACGGGCACTAATGTACCATCCGGCGCAGGCGGATTCGAGGAGCGGCATGAAACGGTCCTGGTGCGCGGCGGCGTTCACGCTTTTTCTGTGGCTTTCCGCCGCCCAGGCGCAGTTCGTCGACCCCTCGCTTCCCTGGCGCACGCTCGACACGGCGCATTTCTCCGTGCATTTTTCCGAGCGCCTGCGCGAGCAGGCGCAGCTCGTCGCGGGGACGGCCGAATCGGTATACCCGCGGATCACCGGCTGGCTGAACTGGCGGCCCGCGCTGCGCACCCACATAGTGGTGCTCGACTCGCTCGACTTTCCCAACGGCCTGGCTTCTCCACTGCCGTTCAACTACATCCAGATCGTGCTCACCCCGCCCGACGAGGGCGAGCTGCTGCAGAACCGCGAATGGCTGGAGCTGGTGTTGACGCACGAGTTCACGCACATCGCGCACCTGGACAAGGCGACCGACGACCCGCTGGCGCTGCGGCGCATCTTCGGCCGGTTCCTGTTCCTGTTTCCGAACGTGCTCGAGCCCGGCTGGGTCACCGAGGGGCTCGCGGTCTACTCGGAGTCGGACCCGAGCCGGGGCTACGGGCGCCTCGGCCAGAGCCACTTCGAGGGCCAGATGCGCGCCGAGGCGGCCCGGGGCCTGCGCTCACTGCGCGAAGTCAACGCCGAGGGACGCGGCTTTCCGCTCAACCGCGACTACCTTTACGGCGGCTATTTCTTCGCCTTCCTCACCGAGCGCTACGGCCCGGGCGCAGCGATGGACTATGTCCAGGGCTACAGCGACAACCTCATTCCCTTCCGCGTCGACACGAACCCGGTGGGTGTGACCGGCAAGCACATGGACGAGCTGTGGGAGGAGTACCACGCATGGTTGCGCACGCGCTTCGGCGCGAAGCCCGCGCAGGGCGGCGCGCGCGACGCGGGCGGCGAGATCCTGGCGCGCGCCTGGTCGCTCGGCAGCCCGCAGCTCGCCGCCGACGGCACGCGCTGGTACGTGGCGGGCGACGGCTACACGCTGCCGGTGCTGATGCGCCAGGCGCCGGGCGCGGAGCCGGTCACGGTGACCGAGGTCGAGCCGCAGACGCGGGTCGCGCTGTCGCCCGCCGGGGACGCGTTCGTCTCCAAGCCCGAGATCTGCGGCGATTACAGCGTCTACTATGACCTCTACCGCGTCGGCGCAGACGGATCGCTCGAGCGCATGACCGAGTGCGGGCGCTACCGCTTCGCCGCGCCGCTGGCGAACGGCCGCATCGCGGCGATCCGCGTCGTCGGCGGCGTAGCCGAGGTGCTGCTGCTCGGGCGCGACGGGGCGGAGGAGCGCGTGCTGTACCGCGGCGCCCGGGGCGAAGCGCTCACGGGGCTCGACGCGAAAGACGGCGCGGTAGTGGTGACGAGCCTGCGCGAAGGGCGCTGGTCGCTGGTGGAGATCGTCGACGGCAGCGCATCGGTGCTGCTCGCCGACAGCGTGGTGAAGCACCTGCCGCGCTTCGCCGCTTCCGGCGACGAGATCTTCTTCGTCGCCGACTACGGGAACGTCGAAAATGTCTGGTCGTGGCGCAGCCGCGATCGACGCCTCGCGCGCTGGTCCGACGCGCTCTCTGGGGTGCTGGACATCAGCGCGCCGGTTTCAGGGCAGCTCCTGACGACCACGCTCGAGGCCGACGGCGGCGCGCTGCGCCTGTTGCGCCTGCCCGGCGCGCCGCTCGAAGTGCGCGAAGCGACTCAACCGGAGGCGGTGCCGTCTCAACTCCCGGGCCCGTTGGCCGGGCCCGACCGCCCCTACTCTGCCTGGTCCTCGCTCGTGCCGACCTCGTGGCTGCCCGCCGCCTACATCGCCGACGGCGCGTTCGCGCTTGGCTTCCAGACCTTCGGGCAGGACGCGCTGGGGCTGCACCTGTATACGCTCGCGCCCCTCTACGAGTTCACGCAGCAGCAGGGCCTGGGCAGCGCGAGCTACGTGTACAACGACCGGCACGGCGGCTTCATCAACCGCTCCATGACGGTCAAGACCAGCGCGGTCGACGACCGCAAGTTCACCGGGCGCGACGTCACCGCCTACAACATCGACGAGACGGCGCAGTGGGTGTCGCTGTGGCGGCGCCTGAAGCTCGCCACGCAGTACTACGCCGGCGCTGGCGCCGCTCTGGACCGGGAGACTTTTCACGATCTCGGCGTGGGCACTGTCGATACGAGGAACGAGCGCGTGCTCGGCCTGGTCGCCGGGGTGGACACGCGCCGCACCCAGTTCCTCTCCGAGGGGCCAAGCCAGGGGCAGCAGCTGCGCCTCTTCGCCGAGACCTCGAACGGGCTGCGCGGGACCTATTCGGGCAATTTCTACCGCTACGACTGGCGCGGGTACGTGCCCGCGGGCGCCTCGGTGCTCGCGCTGCGCCTGAACCAGGCCTACTCGCAGGCGGGCGCCGAGGCGATACAGCTGGGCGGCAGCTTTTCGGAGGAAATCGTAGGCTTCGACCTGCCCGTGCTCGACCAGCGCCAGTTTCCCCTGCGCGGCTACCGAAGCGGCGAGGCAGTGCTCACCGGCCGCCACGCAGTGCTGGGGACGTTCGAGTTGCGCACGCCGCTCTCGGATGTCGACCGCCATCTGACGGTGCCGCCGGTGGGCCTCGACCGCCTCTCGCTCACCGTGTTCCTCGAGACCGGCTCGGCGTGGAACGACTCCGCCCTGCAGCGCTTCTTCTGGAGCGGGGGTGTGGAGCTGCTGTCCGAGCTGCGCCTCGGGTACCTGCTCCTGGTGCAGGTGCGCGCGGGCATCGCGAAGGGCTTCGAGGCGCCCGGCATGACCGTCGGCTACCTGAAGATCGGGCGCGAGTTCTAGCTATTCGCCGACCTCAGCCGGCGCCTGTCCGGTGCGGATCCAGGCGACGATCGCCTTGATCGTCGTCACCTCCATCCCGACGAAGCCGTGCTCGGAGAACGCCTCGCAGGGATCGCCGCGCGCGCCCTTTGAGCCGGTCACGGTGAGGAGCGGCTGGTGCAGCTCCTCGGCCCAGGATTTCGTGGTCGAGTAGGGCGTCCCCCGGCAGGGGTCGCGCCGGTGATGCACCCACAGCACCGGGACGGTCGTCGCCTTGACGTCGGCGAACCGCAGGCCCGGGCCCTGGAAGTTCGGGCTGGTGAGGGACGACGTGAGAACGACGCGCTTCGGCGGCGGCGCGGCCATGCGCGCGGCCTGGACTGCGCTCACCACGCCTTCGCTGGTGCCGATGAACGTCCAATCGAGCTCGCCGTAGCGCTTGGTGACTGCGTCGACCAGGCCGCGCACGTCCTCGCCGTAGCGCGGCGAGGCGCGGAAGTCGTGCCGGAAAAGGCCGAACCAGTGGTCGCTCGGCGCGTCGACCACCACGGTGAGGATGCCTTCTTCCAGGAAGTGGCGCCGCGCGCGTATCAGGAAATTCCCGCGCTGGTCGCCGATCACGATCTGGCCGTTCTGCATCTGCAGCTTGGGCTGGCCGGGCGAACCCGGAAAGAGCGCCAGCGCGTGGGTGAACTTCCTGTCCTCGGGCCGGTGCGTGACGAGCCCGGCCATGGTGTGGTCCTTGAACGGTACGACGATCAGCTCGTTGGCGAACGCCGCGTTCGGGTCGTTGCCTTGCCCGAGGGCGAGCGGCGCCGCCAGCGCGAGCGCGACGCCGAGCGCGCGCATTCCTACTCCGACTTGATACCGGCCTCTTTTACGACCTTGGCCCATTTCGCGGTCTCCAAGACGATGAACTTGCCGAAGTCCTCCGAGCTCATCTGCACCGCTTCGCCGCCCTCGCTCTCGAAGCGCTTCCTGGTCTCGGCGGTGGCGAGGATCACCGAGAGCTCCTTGTGCAGCTGGTCGATCACGGCCTTCGGTGTCCCGGCGGGCGCGACGATGCCCCACCAGTTGGTCGCCTCGTAGCCGGGAACGCCCGCCTCGGAGATCGTCGGCACGTCGGGCAGCGCCGGAACGCGCTTCAGGCTGCCTACGCCCAGGGGCTTCAGCCTACCCGACCTGATGTGAGGCAGCGTCTGGATGAGCGAGCCGATCGCGATCTGGGTGTTGCCGGCGATCACGTCCATCATCGCCGGCCCGCCGCCCTTGAACGGGATGTGCACGATGTCCAGGCCCGACTGCAGCTTGAACAGCGCGCTCGCCAGGTGTTGGAAACTGCCGACGCCCGCCGAGGCGTAGTTGAGCTCCCCGGGTTTCGCCTTGGCGAGCGCGATCAGGTCCTGCAGCGAGTTGACGGGGAGCTTGGCATTCACCGCAAGCACCACGGGTCCGGTGCCCAGCAGCGCCACCGGCGCGAAGGCGGTCGCCGGGTCGTAAGGCAGCTTGTACATCGATGCGCTGAATGCGTAGGCGACCGAGATGAGCGTGAGCGTATAGCCGTCGGGTGTGGCTCTCGCGCCGGCCTCGGTGCCGATGATGCCGCCTGCGCCGCTGCCCTGGTTGTCGACGACGACACCCTTGCCCAGGCGCTCGGAGAGCTGGAAGGCGATCATGCGCCCGACCACGTCGTTGCTGCCACCCGGTGGGAAGGGGATGATGAGGCGCACCGGCTTGGTTGGGTAGGTCTGGGCGTACGTTGCGCAGCTGAACAGCACGGCGAACGCGCAAGCGAAGATCTTTCGAATCATCTTTCTCACTCCGGTTTGATGCCGGCGGCCTTGATGAGCCGCCCGTATTGGGCTATCCCGCTTTTCAGCATCGCAGAAAATTGCTCGGGCGTGTTGGCGATGACGGTCATCGCGAGCTCGTCGATCTTCGCGCGCACTTCGGGATCCCTGAGCGAAGCGACCAGCTCGTCGTGCAGCCGCAAAAGCGTTGCAGGCGGCAGGCCGGCGGGGCCGAACAGGCCGAACCACGACGCCGGCTTCTCGAACCCGGGGATCACCTCTCCGATCGACGGGACGTCGGGCAGCCCGGGGTAGCGCTTCGCCTCGAGCACCGCGAGCACCTTGAGCTTCCCCGAGCGCAGGTGCGGCAGCACGGACGCGAGCGAGTTGAAGCCGATCGCGACCTCGCCTGAGATCACGCCCTGCAGCGCGGGCGACGCACCCTTGTAAGGCACGTGGACGATGTCGACGCCAGCGCCGAGCTTGAACAACTCGCCTGACATGTGGAACACCGCGCCCACGCCCGGGCTGGAGTAGTTCAGCTTGCCGGGGTTTGCCTTGGCGTAGGCGATCAGCTCCTTCACGGAATTCACGGGGAGCGACGGGTTGACGGTCATCACCGTCACGGGCTCGACCGCCGCGGTGATCGGCGTGAAGTCCTTGACCGGGTCGTAGGGCAGGTTCTTCGAGAGAAACTGGGCGGTGACGTGGGTGCTGGGCGAGGTGAAGAGGATCGTCGTCCCGTCCGGGGCGGCGTGCGCCACTGCCTCGGCGCCGATCATGCCGTTCGCGCCGCCGCGGTTCTCGACGATCACCGCCTGGCCGCTCGCCGCGGTCATCTTCGGCGCCATGAGGCGCGCGAGGATGTCCGTTCCGTTGCCGGGCGGGAAAGGGACGACGATCTTGAGCGGCCTGGGCTGAGCCTGCGCAAGCGCGCCTGCCGCGAGAAACAGGAAAGCGTAGGCGAACCGGCGCATCGCTAGCGCGGGCCCAGCTCGATCAGCGTGCTCATCTCGAGGTTCTCGCCGAACCACACCTTGAGCGCCGCCCGGCGCTTGCCGATGTAGGCGATCTTGCCGTCCTTCTGCATCATCGGCAGGTCGTGGCCCGGGACGAGGACGCTGCCCGGGCGCTTTTTCCACAGCTGCCATATTTTTTCGATCGTCGCGGTGCTGAGGGCTGCGTCGTAGGTCGCGTCGCCCTTGCGCGAGAGCAGCTCGGCGCGGTTCTTGGCGGCGTCGCCGGTGAATACCGCGTCGCTGTCTTTGCCTTCGAGGACGAAGACCAGGTGGCCGGGCGTGTGGCCCGGCGCGGCGTGCGC
>Ga0137409_10000737_pt1 | contig 35697 bp, 32 predicted proteins | sample CZODoug1_16funga_FD_122059 | JGI IMG/M metagenome (GOLD analysis project Ga0137409, IMG submission 122059) | Vadose zone soil fungal communities from Angelo Coast Range Reserve, California, USA - CZODoug1_16fungal (Hybrid Assembly) | ecosystem: Environmental > Terrestrial > Soil > Vadose zone... | reverse complement strand
TTCCAGTGGATGTCCGTGTGATTAACGCGACGCATCGCGACCTGCCTGCGGAAATTGCCGCGGGAAAATTCCGCGAGGATCTTTTTTACCGGCTGCGCGTCATCACGATTGAACTGCCCGCTCTTCGCGAGCACAAGGAGGACATCGCGGTGCTCGCCGATTCATTCCTGCAACTACACGGAAAGCGTTTGAATCGTAGCGCGCATCTTACGAGGGAGGCGTACTCCGCGCTCGAGCGGTACGATTGGCCCGGCAACGTCCGCGAACTGAAAAACGCGTTGGAGCGGAGCATCGTGTTGACGCCCGGAAATGAAATTGGCGTGAAAGATTTGCCGGAAGAAGTTGCCACAGGGAAAGCGATAACACAGAAGGTGTTGCCAAACGGCACAGACGCCGGCATGAACGAACGAGATTTTCGGGAAGCGAAGCGAAAGTTTGAAGTCGCCTGGATTACAAAGCAGCTCGCGAGCCACAGATGGAACGTTTCGCGAACCGCGGCGACGATTGGATTGCATCGGCAAAGCTTGCAGGAAAAATTGCGCGAACTGGGAATTCAGAGGCCGGGGCGAGAACCGATGGAGGAGGAGGCGTGAGCGATCGAGCATCGCTGGCGCGCGGATATGTGCTCGCGGGAGGAGCGAGTTCGCGCTTTGGTACGGATAAGGCGCTTGCGAAGTTGCAGGGCAAATCGATGCTAGCGCGGACGGCTGAAGTGGTTTCATCCGTGTGTTCGGACGTAGCGGTTGTCGCGGCCGGGGACAAAGCGTCGGGCGTAAAACTGAGAACCGTGATGGACCGATGGCCGGGCGAAGGGCCACTCGGCGGAATCTTAACCGCACTGCTCGACGCGAACGACAAGCTCGGGAACGATACGTGGAACCTGATTGTGAGTTGCGACATGCCGTTCTTGACCACGGAGTGGCTGCGCTTTCTGATTGAGCGCGCCTTGCAATCCGGCGCAGAAGTCGTCATCCCGAAGAGCACGCATGGCTGGGAGCCGCTGTGCGCCTGTTGGAAAGCCGCTGCCGCGGAAATTGTATTGCCGGATTTTGAGGCCGGAACCCGCAAAATCACGGAAGCGTTGAACGCCCTGCACGTGGAAGTTCTTGACGAAAAGGATTGGAAACGATTTGATAGCGACGGGCGGCTCTTTTGGAACATGAACACGCAGGCGGACTACGACGAGGCCCGCCGCGCCCTGAAAGTGGAGAATACGTGAGCCAAAGTTTTATTCGCAACGAGTTTGCCGAAAATTTCTTCGAGTTTCGCGACGTGAGCAAGGCGTTTGAAGGCCGGCCGGTGCTGAATCACGTCACGTTTGCGGTGAAACGCGGGCAAACGTGCGTAATCATGGGCCGCAGCGGCGTAGGGAAGTCTGTTTCACTCAAGCACATCATGGGGTTTTTGAAGGCGGACTCGGGCCAGGTCCTGATTGATGGCCAGGACGTTACTCATTTCTCGGAAGCCGAATTTCAGGAAGTGCGGCGGAAAGTGACGATGGTTTTTCAATCGGGCGCTTTGTTCGATTCGCTTAGCGTGCGCGAAAACATCAGTTATCCGCTCGATGGACAGCCCGGCCTCACGGAAGAAGACGTGAACGCGTACATCACGAAACTCGCGCGGGAGCTGGAAGTGGAAGAGGTGTTGGACAAAATTCCGAGCGAGCTTTCGACCGGTATGAAGCGAGCCGTAGCAATTGCGCGAGCGCTGGCGCAGAATCCCGAAGCGATTCTGTACGACGAACCGACGACGATGGTCGACCCCATCATGGCGACTCATATGGGCGACATTATTTTGCGGTTGAAAGAAAAATTTCATCGCACGTCGATCGTCGTCACCCACGATACGCACCTGGCAAAAAAACTTGCCGACAACATCGTGTTTCTGCAGGAAGGGAAGGCCACCGTGTTTTCCTCCTGGAAAGAATTTGAAAATTCGACCGATCCATTTCTCCACAATTTTCGAATGCAGGATGAGCTGATTCCTGAGTTGGACGTAATCCTGTGAGCCAAGCGGGCGCTTCGCCTGATCCACGCAGCCAGCTTTGCCGTGAAATGGGTTTTTGGGACGTTCTCCTTTTCAATATCGCGACCGTTTTAGGTCCGCGCTGGATCGCGGCCGCGGCGCACAATGGAACTTCTTCGATCAGTTTGTGGGTGCTCGCGGCGGTGCTGTTTTTTGTGCCGATGGCGCTGGTCATCAACGAATTGTCGTCGCGATTTCCGGAAGAAGGCGGGCTTTACGTCTGGTCGAAGGAAGCGTTTGGCGATTTCCATGGATTCGTCGCGGGTTGGACGTATTGGATATACACGATTTTTTATTTTCCGGGGCTGTTGCTCGCCAGCGCGTCGATGAGTGCGTACGTGATGGGTGGAAAAGGCGCGGAGTTCGCGCAGGATCGCACCTTTCTACTGGTTGGCTCATTGTTGCTGCTTGGCGTCGCCGTTGTGCTGAACATCATTGGCTTAAACATCGGAAAGTGGTTGCAGAATGCGGGAGGAGTTTCGACGTATTTGCCACTGATGATTTTGGTAGGAATAGCGGCGGCGCTCTGGCTGAAGAATGGTTCCGTTACGCAATTCACGCGGGCGAACATGATGCCGACGTGGAATTGGGACACGGTGAACTTCTGGTCGCAGATCGCCTTTGCATTTACGGGATTGGAACTTGTGTCCGCGATGAGCGGAGAGATTCGCGAGCCGCGGAGAACTTTGCCACGCGCCGCGCTCACGGCGGCCGCGTTGATCGCCGCGATGTACATCATCGGAACTTTTTCGTTACTGTCGCTCGTGCCGGCGGCAGATGTGGATCCGAAGAGTGGCGTATTTCACGCAATCACGATCGGCTCTGCGGCGCTGAAGATTGGCTTCGTCGGAATACTCGCAGCCCTGTTGGTGACGGTCGGCAACGCGGGTGGCGTTGGCAGCACAGTGGCGGGAATTGCGCGCGTCCCTTTCGTCGTGGGCATTGACCGCTATTTGCCGCCGGCATTTGGAAAGATTCATCCGCGCTGGCGGACACCGTACGTCTCGATCATTGTGCAGGCGATTCTGTCGGCGCTGGTGTTACTTGTGAGCCAAATTAGTGAGACCACTCGCGGCGCATATCAATTCGTCATCGACGTAACCATCATCTTATACTTCATTCCGTTTCTTTACATGTTCGCAGCCGCAATCAAATTGGCCGATCGACCTGACCGCAATACAAATCCACACGCTGTGCTGGTTCCTGGAGGAAAACTGGGAATCTGGATCGCTTGCGGGCTAGCATCGGCAGTTACGCTCCTGTCCATCGTGGTCTCTATTTTTCCACCTGGCGATTCTTCAGATCGCGCCTTGTTCGTTTTAAAGGTCGTTGGCTCGACACTCCTTGCGGTTGACGTCGGTCTTGCACTCTACTGCAATGGCACTGCAGCTAAAGGTGACTCGGTGATCTTGAAGCAGGTCTTCCGCGTTGTTAGTACGATGTTTCTTGTTTCGGCTGTTTTTTCCTATTTTTTGCCACTCTGGGTAGCCTTGTTGTCGTGGGTGTTGCTGGTTGCGGCGTGGTCGCATCTTTATGGCAAGGTGAGGCGCGCTGCAGCCGCTTAGCGGGCTTCTAGTCAAAATCCTTCAGACAGAAGATTCTCCAACGAAATCGACCTCGATTCCGAAGTGGTCAGCCGACTCTGCAAATGCCTTTCAATGTATTTCCCCAGCACATCAGCTTCAAGATTCACGGTATCGCCGGGTTTGCGGTCGCGGATATTTGTGTGTTCGTAGGTAAAGGGAATCACCGCGATTTCGGCGACGTTGTTTTCCCAGTGCGCGATGGTCAGGCTGATCCCGTCAACGGTGATCGACCCTTTCGGCACAACATATTTCGCCATGTCATCCGGGACCCGCACGGAGTAGCGCCAACTGTCGCCTTCCGGATCCATCGCGACGACCGAGCCGGTGCCATCGACATGACCCAGCACAAAATGGCCGCCAAATTCCTTGCCGGCGGTGAGTGGCTGTTCGAGGTTCACGCGGTCGCCTTCGTTCAGCGAGGGGAAGGTGGTTTTGTTCAGCGTTTCCGGAGACAGATCCGCAGAGAAAGTCTTTTTGTCGCAGGCGGCGACGGTCAGGCAGCAGCCGTTCACGGCGATGCTGGCTGAAACGGCGAGAGAAGCGGCAAGACTCGGCGCTTGGATCGTGATTCGTCCACCTTGTTCGTCGAGCGACAGCGTTTTGATTGTGCCGAGATGCTCGATGATTCCCGTAAACACGCATTCCGCCTCTAAGAAAAGATAACGGATTCGCTGCGCGGAACCAAATCGGCGAGCGCCGTTCGCGGCAGGCGAACCTTACTGAAATTGTGTAAGATTGTGCCGCCTCGGGGATCCGTCATGAACGACAAGCAACGCGACCGCGATTTGGGAATGGATCGTGCGATCTCTCGCCGCGATTTTCTGGATGGCGTCGCCGTCACGGTCGGTGGCGCCGTGTTGACGATGCACGCACCCAATGCGGGCGCGCAGGGAACGGCGCCCGACTATCCGCCGGCCAGGACCGGCCTGCGCGGCGATGAAGCCAACGTCTACAAATTTGCTCATGCTCTGCGCGACGGCAAGAAGTGGGACTCGCTCGCGACCGAAGGCGAATCCGGCGAAGCGTATGACCTGGTCGTCGTCGGCGCGGGAATCAGCGGCCTCGCTGCAGCGTATTTTTACCGGAAACAATTCGGCAAGAACGCCAGGATTCTGCTCCTGGACAGTCACGACGATTTTGGCGGCCACGCGCGGCGCGATGAATTTGAAGTCGACGGCCGCATGCTTCTTGCTAACGGTGGCACTCAGTCGATCGAGAGCCCCGCAGCGTACAGCAAGGTCGCGAAAGAACTACTGACCGAGCTCGGCATCGACGTCCAGAAGTTTTACAAAGCGTACGACTCCAAACTTTACGAAAGGCTCGCGACCGGATGTTTCTTTGACAAGGAAACGTTCGGCTCGGACTCACTCCTGACCGGCATGGGCACAAAACCATGGGCCGAATTCCTTGCGAAGGCGCCGCTTTCGGATGCCGTGAAAAAAGATATCGTTCGTGTTTACACGGAGAAAAAGGACTACCTACCTGGCTTAACGCGAGCGCAGAAGATCGCACTCTTGCAAAAAATCAGCATGACCGAGTATTTGACGAAGCACTGCAAGATGGCGCCCGAAGCTCTCCCGTTTTTCCAGAAATGTTCCCACGATTTATTCGCCGTCGGCATTGAAGCGATCTCCGCCTATGGCTGTTACACAAACGGCGACGACTATGGGTCATTCACCTATCCCGGCTTCGACGGCCTTGGTCTTGGCGAAGACGAAAAAGAAGAACCCTATATCTTTCATTTTCCAGATGGAAACGCATCCGTCGCCCGATTGCTCGTACGCGCGCTAATTCCTGACGCAGTGCCAGGCCATACGATGGAAGACGTCGTCACGGCGAAGGCGGATTATTCAAAACTCGACCGCGACGAACAGAGTGTTCGCATTCGATTGCAGGCGACGGCGGTGCATGTCAAACAGACAGCCTCAGGCGAAGCCGGCGGGCCGGTCACCGTCTTTTACGCTAAAGACGCGTTGCTGCTCTCCGTCAAGGCAAAACACTGCGTAATGGCTTGTTACAACGTCATGGTCCCGTATTTGTGCCCGGATTTGCCGTCGGAACAAAAAGCGGCGCTGGAATACTGCGTGAAGGCGCCATTTCTGTATACGCGCGTCGCCATCCGGAATTGGAAGGCGTTCGCCGAACTCGGCATTCACCAGATTATGGCTCCGGGCAGCTACTATTCCTACGTTGCGCTAGACTTCCCCGTCAGTCTGGGTGAATACAAGTTTCCAAACAAGCCTGATGAACCTGCCGTATTGTTTCTATTGCGCACGCCTTGCAGCCCTGGCGCGCCGCGCCGCGACCAATATCGCGCCGGCCGTTACGAACTGCTGACAACGCCATTTGAAAAGATCGAACGCAAGACGCGGGACCAGTTGCAGCGAATGCTCGATGGAGCCGGATTCGACGCCGCACGCGACATCGCCGCCATCACCGCGAATCGCTGGGGACATGGTTATGCGTACGAATACGATTCGTATTCGGATCGCGATTTACCGCATGGGCCGCGGCCGAATGTGTTGGGACGCGCCCCGTTCGGCCGAATCACCATCGCAAATTCCGACTCCGCCGCGCGCGCGTACACGGACGCAGCAATCGACGAAGCGCACCGCGCTGTGAGCGAACTTCCCAGGTAATCGCTGAGAGGGAATTAGGCAGATGACGGTTCAAGAGAAAAATTATTGGCTCACCACGGCGGAGATGCCGCGTGTCGAATCACGACCGCTTCCTGAAAAGGTCGACGTCGCGATTCTTGGCGCTGGTTTCACGGGTCTTTCCGCCGCGCGCACGCTCGCGAAGCTTGGCGCGCGAGTCGCCGTCCTCGAAGCAGAAACGGTCGGATGGGGCGCGAGTTCCCGCAATGGCGGCATGGTTCTCACCGGATTGAAGCTTGGCGCAGCGGACCTGATCTCGCGATACGGCAAAGAAACGACGTGTCGAATGTTTTCAGCCTCGCTGGAAGCCATTTCGACGGTCGAGCAAATCGTCGCGGACGAAAAGATTGATTGCGACTTTTGCCGGTGCGGACACCTGGAAGTCGCAAACAAGCCCAGTCATTTCCATGCGTTCGAGCGCAGCGCCGAGACGATGGAGCGCGAGCTGAATCACTCCGTGCAAATCGTTCCACGCGAAAACCTTTTTACGGAGATTGGATCGAAAGTCTATTTTGGCGGACTCGTTGACGAAGTTAGCGCTGGCGCAAATCCCGCTCGCTATGTGGCGGGGCTCGCGAGAGCCGCGGTACGCGCCGGAGCTGACGTCCATGAGCGATCACGCGTCCACAAAATCGAGTCGGCACCGAATAACGGCGCACCGGGCTGGAAACTTTCGACTACGCGAGGCGCCGTTTGGGCGCGTGACGTTTTGGTTGCAACCAGCGGCTACACCGGCGAGAGCACTCCCTCGCTTCGCCGCAAACTGATTCCGATCGGCTCCTATATCATTGTCACGGAAGTTTTGCCTGCGGGAATTGCCGCTGAAGTCAGTCCGCGCAATCGAATGATTTACAACTCGCTCTACTACACGCACTATTACCGGTTGACACCGGACCGGCGAATGCTCTTCGGCGGGCGCGCCGCATTTTTTCCTGAGAATGAAAACACGATTCGCGAAAGCCGGGCGATTCTCCGCCGCGATATGGTGCAAATTTTCCCTCAGATCGCCGGCACAAAAATCGAATACGTTTGGGGCGGAACGCTGGACTTTGCATTCGACATGATGCCGCACGTCGGAAAAATGGACGGCTTGTACTACTCCGTGGGATATGCAGGCCACGGCGTTGCCATGGCTACGCTGCTCGGCCACAAAATGGCGGAGCGTATTGCGTCCGGATCCGCCACTCCTGAGGCAAATCCTTTTGCGGAAATTCCTTTCAAGGGCGCGCCACTCGGCGTCTATCGCCGCAAGCCGTGGTTTCTGCCGTTAGCGGGGCTGTGGTTCCGGTTTCTCGACATAGTGAGTTAACGCGTTAATTCGCCGCGGCAGGCTGCGGTTTCTTCTGCAAAAACACATACGCAACCGGGCCCAACAAAATCGCCGCAGGTCCCCAATGAAGCGCAAACTTGTCTGCGCTCAAAAGACTGCCAACGGTTGCGACAATTCCCATGAACACTGGCGCGGCCACGGCGTAGAACAATCCCGCCTTACCGCCAGGAATTGTGAACGGACGTTCGAGAGTTCCGTGCGTTTTGCGCAGTCGCCAAGCGGACAGAGCCGTCATCAATGTCGTCGCGACGCGCAGCCAAGCGTAAATAGTAATCAACTGCGCGAGGCTGTGAATCGCCAGCAGCGCGTAAACAATTGCCGAGATGACGATGCATACTGCCGGCGTACCGAATCGCGGATGCAATCGCGTCAGTTGCTTCGGCAGAAAACCGTCTTCGGCCATCGCAAAAGGCATACGTGTCGTAGCAAGTACCGTGCTGTTCAGCAGGCAAATATTTGCGACAGCCGCGGCAATCGTCACGGCCGCCGCCAAAGTCACTCCACCGAGCAGGCGCGCCGCCTCCGAAAAATAACCGGAACCCCAGTCCTGCCAATTGTTCAGCGCAGCGAGCGAAGCGAAAGTCGGCAAAAAGTACGTCGCGATGGACATTGGCACGACGATCGCGAGCGCCAGCGGGTAATTCCGCCGCGGGTTATCCACTTCCTGCGCGACGGTGGAAAGCTGTTCGTAACCCGAATAAAGCCAAACGCCGAGCGCGAGCCCTACGCCGAAAACTTGTGAAAACGGTTTGTGCGGCGGAGTAATGGGCACGAAGGGATTGTGGTGCGCGTGCGCGAGCGCGATGACTGTCATCACAATCACCGGAATCAGCACGCCGATTTCAAGCACCGTGGAAATCTTGCCGACCAAATCAATTCCGCGAACGTTTACGTAGGTAATCACCGCAATCAGCGCGACCGAAATGATGTAATGCTTCCAGCCCAGGATGCTCGGATAGTACGCCGTAATGTAATCAGTGAAGAGAACGGCATAGGCGCTGCCGAGCAAGAACGACGCGGTCCAGTTCCACCAGCCCGCGAGGAATCCCCAAAAATCGCCGTAGCCCGCGCGCACCCAACGGTAAAATCCGCCCTGCACGGGCATCGCAGTCGTCAGTTCCGCCGCGACAAGCGAAATGGGAATGCACCAGAAAAGTGGGATTAACAGGTGATAGAGCAGCGTCATTCCCGGGCCGGACGTGGTGACTTGCTCTTCGAGGCCGAACGGGCCGCCCGTCGTATACGAAAACATCACGAACACGAACGAGAAGATGCCCGCTTTTTTTGCGGCGGATTTCAGCGATGAGTGACCGGAGGTGGGCACAGGGAAGCGTTACATCAGCTGCGGGATGGTATCCGCAACCTTCGCTCCGCGCAACTTTGCGTTCCGCGCGAAACTAGAATTTGCGGGAATGTTCCTTCGCCCAGCGCTCGACGACCACTTTCTTGTCGGTGTAAAACTCGATCGCATCGCGTCCCTGCCCGTGCATATCGCCGAAGAAGCTGTCTTTCCAGCCGCTGAAAGGGAAGTACGCCATCGGCGCGGCAACGCCGATGTTGATGCCGATATTTCCGGCTGGCGCTTCATAGCGGAACCGCCGCGCTGCCGAACCACTCGAAGTGAAGAGTGAAGCCTGATTGCCGAACGGATTCTTGTTCAAGAAAGACATCGCTTCGTCCAGATCTTTCGCGTGTACCAGGCTTAGCACCGGCCCAAAAATTTCTGTGTGGGCCAATTCACTCTCGAGCGGCACGCCGTCGAGAATTGTAGGCTTCACGAAGTTGCCGTTTTCTCCGCCTGAAATCTTCGCGTTACGGCCATCGACTAAAACTTTCGCACCCTGCTTTTCGCCCTCGCCGATCAATTTCTCCACACGAGTCTTGCTTTGAGACGTGATTACAGGCCCCATCTGCGTTCCTTCTTCAAGGCCGTTGCCAACTCGCAATTTCAACGCGGCCTCCGCGATCGAATCGCGAAACGTTTTTTGTGCATCGCCGATTGCAACCGCCACGGAAACCGCCAGGCACCGTTGTCCTGCGCAACCGAACGCACTGTCGCCGATAATTTGTGTCGCCATGTCCATGTCCGCATCGGGCAGAACGATCACGGGATTCTTTGCGCCGCCTTGGCATTGCGCGCGCTTACCGCTGGCGGCGGCGCGTGCGTAGATATATTTCGCCACGGGAGTCGAGCCCACGAAGCTGACCGCGCGCACTTTCGGATGATCCAGAATCGTGTCCACGGCAGTCTTGCCGCCGTTCACCATATTGACCACGCCCTTCGGCAAGCCAATCTGCTCGAACAATTCAAACGCGCGCTTCATCGTTAGCGGCACGCGCTCCGAGCCCTTCAGCACAAACGTGTTTCCCGTCGCAATCGCATAAGGCAAAAACCAGAAAGGGATCATTGCGGGGAAATTGAACGCAGTGATTGCGGCGACGACGCCCATCGGCTGGCGAATCATCGTTTCATCGATTCCGCGCGCGACATCCTCCAGGTTATAGCCTTGCATCATCATTGGAATGCCGCAGGCGACTTCCACGTTTTCAATCGCGCGGCGAAGTTCAGCTTTCGCTTCCGTCAGCGTTTTTCCGTTTTCGATGGTGATGAGTCGTGCCAGCTCGTCAATGTGTTGTTCGAGCAGCATCTTCAGCTTGAAGAGCGGCTGGATGCGGTCTTCCGGCGGCGTGCGGCGCCATTCCGGAAAAGCGGTCGCGGCGGCTTCGATGGCCGCGTTCACTTCGCTCGCTTCGGCAAGCGGAACTTTGCCCAGCGAAGCGCCCGTGGCGGGATTGATGACTTCTTGCCAATTGGACGAAGTCGAATTGGTCCATTGCCCGCCGATGAAATGGGGCACGGGGATGTCGGAAACAGCGGTTGCGCACATGGGAGAAACCTCTGCGATCGCGAAGAGTGAAATTCCGGCGGCCATGCTGCGAACAGACCTTACGGAATTTGAGTAAAGTTTACAGCAAAACGATGCGACGCGAAACGAACAACGCGTTGCAATGCGGCGTCATTTGCGGAGCCATGCTTCGATCGCGAAGTCGCCGCCAAAGTCGCGCTCGCGGTAGTGCAGTGTATGGATTTGTGGCGAAGGAAACTTGCCGCGTACGAAAGGAACCGTCGTGGTTCCCGCAATTTTAGGCGCGTAGAAGAGAAACAGTTTGTCGACAATCTTTGCCGCCAGCGCTGAGCCATTAAGACTCGGGCCGGCTTCGAGCAGCACGCTCAGAATTTCTCTGCGCCCCAATTCTTTGAGCACCGTCTTCAAATCAATTTGTCCGCTGCGGGCAGTGGCTCGAATCAGTTCGACTCCAGCTTCTTGCAGCTTGCGTGCCTTCGGTGATTGTAGCGATGCCTCCGTGAAAACGAGCAGGTCCTTGTTGGCCGTCTTCACAATTCGCGATTTCGGCGAAAGTTTCAGTTGGCTATCGAGGACCACACGCAACAACTTTCGGCGCCGAGACAACCCGCTCCGGTCTGTGAGCAATGGATCATCGGCGAGGATTGTGCCAATGCCCGTCATCAGCGCGTCCGATGCATGACGCATGCGTTGCACTTCCGCGCGCGATTCTTCCGAACTGATCCACTCGCGTTTTTTCCCCTTGCCCTGCCGCGGCAACGCAATCTGCCCGTCCAGCGTAAGAGCCGATTTTAACGTCACGAATGGCTTTCCACTCGCCGACCATTTGAAAAACGCTTCGTTCAATTCCTTCGCAGCGAGCTCAATGTCGCCCGGCCCAATCTCCGTCTTCACTCCCGCGGCTTGGAGGTTCTCCAATCCAAGGCCATCCACGTTTGGATTTGCGTCACGCGTTGCCATCACGACCCGCGCGACGCCGGCTCTGATGATCGCTTCCGTACACGGCCCAGTGCGGCCGGTGTGATTACAGGGCTCAAGGCTGACATATAGCGTCGCACCGCGCGCTCGATCGTCCGCAGTTTTCAGCGCCACAATTTCTGCGTGGTCGCGCAAGTCGTACTGGTGAAATCCTTCGCCGGCAATTTCACCGTCGCGCACAATCACGCAACCCACCATCGGATTTGGACTCGCCAGCCCAACGCCTTTGCGTGCCAGCGCCACGGCATGCTGCAGGAAGTGATTGTCGTGTTCGTTCACAGGATTAGTCGAAGAGAGAATTGACGTACGTTTCGGCATCGAACGGAACCAGGTCGTCAATCTGTTCGCCGATGCCCACGAAACGAATCGGCAGGCCGAGTTCGCGCGAAATCGCCACGACAATTCCGCCCTTCGCCGTCCCATCGAGTTTCGTCAAAATAATTCCGGTCACGCCGACGGCCGAGGCGAATTCGCGTGCCTGCAACAGCCCGTTCTGACCCGTCGTGGCGTCCATCACGAGCAGCACATCATGCGGCGCCCCCGGAATAACTTTCGCCGCGGTGCGCTTCATTTTGTCCAGCTCGGCCATCAAATTGGATTTCGTATGCAAACGCCCCGCCGTATCCACAATCACCGCGTCCGCATTCCGCGATTTCGCTGCGGCCATTGCATCGAACACGACCGCGGCCGGGTCCGCACCCGATTTTTGCTTCACGACTTCGACGCCATTGCGTTGCGCCCAAATCTCCAATTGCTCGATAGCCGCCGCGCGGAACGTATCCGCCGCACAGAGCACGACGTTCAACCCCCGCCGCCGCAGCCGATTCGCCAGTTTCCCGATGCTTGTGGTTTTGCCAACGCCATTTACTCCAACGACAAAAACGACCCGCGGGCCGCTCCCGTTTGTCGAAGCGGTACCAAGCTTCATCTCCGTTGCAGGTTGAACAATCCGCGAGATATGCGACTTAATCTCTTGCTTGAGCTGCGCCGCATTCGATAGGGCATTGCGGTCGAGTTTTTCTTTTACGGCGTCCAATACTTCCCGCGTCGTTTTGACGCCGATGTCGGCGGAAATCAGCGCCGTTTCCAAGTTCTTCAAAATCGAAGGATCAATCGTCCGTTCGCCAAGAAAAAGGGAATCGACGGTTTCTGCCAGCGCCGCTTTGGTCTTGGTAACGGACGTTTTCAGCCGCTCAAGTAGCGAGGGCTCGGCCTTCTCGGTCTTATCCTTTTTGCCAAAGAGGGAGAACATAGTCAGCTGCGCCGTGACCGGCGCAAACGTAAATTGTAACAGAGAGGGGAATCGCGCGCCGTGGAGGCTCGCGCGTCAGACTTGCACTTCGACGGCGGAAAGCCGCAGCCTGCCCGCGGTTACTGCCGCATCGAGAGCCGTCACGATTGCAGGGTCAAATTTTGATCCGGCCAGCGCCCGGATGCGTCCCATCGCGTAATCCAGTTCCATCGCCGTCTGATAGGGCCGATTGGTCGTCATCGCATCCAGCGTGTCGGCCACGCCGATGATGCGCGCCATTTGCGGAATCTGCGGGCCGGATAAGCCATAAGGATAGCCGCGCCCGTCAATGTGCTCGTGGTGCAGTTCGATGCCGGGCAGCATCTCTTTCAACTGTGAAACCGGGCGCATGATGTTCGCGCCTTTCACGGTGTGCTGCTTCATCAATTCAAACTCTTCGGGCGTTAGCGAGCCCGGCTTCTTCAACACGCGGTCGTCCACGCCAATTTTTCCGACGTCGTGCAGCAACGCCGCGATGCGCAGCTTATCCAAGTCATCCGCAGGCAACTTCAATTCGCGCCCGATAATCTGCGAATACTTCGCCACGCGGCCGGAATGGCCTCGCGTGTACGGATCCTTTTCGTCGATCGCGGCCGCAAGCATGCGGATCGAGCCGATAAACAATTCGCGATTTTCTTCGGCGGCTTCCTTCAGCTTCTCGATGTACTCTTCGATGTCGCCGGCCATTTTGTTGAAGTTTTCAGCCAGCTCGCTGATTTCCGACGCGCCACGCACGGGCGAACGCTGGTGAAATTCGCCGCGGCTGATGGCGCGGGTGGAAGCCACAAGGCCGCGCACGGGGCCGCTGATGCCGATGGCAAAAAAGTAGCCGACAAGAATTGCGACGAGGACAACGACGCTGACGAATGCGAGCGCCTGACGATTCAAGTCGGCCACACCGGCGTCGTCGCGTGCTTCGCTCAAACTTCGCTGCGCCACCACCGCCCACTCGAGTTCGCTGAGCGTGCTATACGTGCCGATCATTTCGATCGGCTTTTTGCCTTCTTTGTCCGTGAATCGAATGGTTTCCGTATTGTGCAGTGCCTGCGGCAATGTCTTGATTTGCGCAACGACGGGATTGCCGCTTGCGTCTTCACCCGGGCTGAAATGCCGCGTGTCCGGATGCGCGATCAATTTCCCATCGTGATTCACGATGTAAACCGTGCGCCCGCGGACGCTGGCGTCGCTCAGCCGCTGAAGGATAGGTCTGAACGTCACAACGACAGCAAGCATTCCGTTGAATTTGTCGTGGTCCATCAACGGAATCGCGATGACGAAGGCCGTATCGTTGTTCGGCGAAACTGTTAACGGGTCGCTCCGGAACTTCACAAAATTTGTCGCGGACGATTGCTGGGTGGCCTGAAACGCGCGGTTCAAAACCTTGCTGACAAACGGATCCTGCTCCGCTCGAAAATTTCCCTGCGACGCGCTGGTACCCTTCTTATTAGTGCTGACCGCCGTTATATACAGCACCGTCGTGTGGTTACTCTCAACGAAGTTTTCCAATAGCCGCGTCACCTTAGGTTCGGCCGCGGGATCGGAGACGTCCTGAATCGTTCCCATCAATTCCAGAATCTGTTGTTCGCTCAAAAGCTGCTGCGTGAGGTTGGAGTCGAAACTCTGCACTTCCTGCGCGAGCGAACGCGTCAAATCCGACTGCTGCACACGCTCCGTGTCCAGCAGCTTGTCCTGACTGAGCTGCAGAACTTGGCGGTGATAAAGGCCAATCGGCAAGGCACTGACGAGCAGCATCGCGCCCAGCACCAGCCATAGAATGCGGATGCGGCCGGTACGCACAGTCTCAAGAGCCTTTTTCCAGTTTAATTCCATGCCGCTTCCTATTTTACTGGTGCGGCGAAATCTTCAGGATGGCGTTGCAAGCGCGAGGTGCTGATCCGCCAATGGGACGAAGGTACTACTCGCCCGCAAAGCCATTATTCGCTCTTTTGCGGGCGTTCCATGATTTCGCGCATCGCGGCCGCGGGAGCTGTCCCTTGGTACAGGATGGCGTTTACTTGCTCTGTGATGGGTAAATCAATGTTGTGTTCGCGAGCTAGCGCGAGTAGCGCCGCAGCCGTGCCCACGCCCTCGGCCACCATTTTCATCTCGCCCAGTATCTCTTTGAGGGTTCGGCCCATCCCCAACTCGATCCCGACGTGCCGATTTCGGCTGAGCGTGCCTGTGCAGGTCAGCACCAGGTCGCCCAATCCGGCAAGGCCGCTCAAGGTTGACGGCTGCGCGCCCAGCGCCACGGCTAGCCGCACCATTTCCGCGAGGCCGCGTGTAATCAGCGCTGCCAACGTGTTCGCGCCAAGTCCCAACCCCTGGCACACGCCCGCTGCGATGGCGATTACATTCTTCATCGCGCCGGCCAATTCAACTCCCAGCACATCGCGGTTCGTATACAGCCGCAACGTTGGGCCCGCAAAACACGCCTGTAAAGTTTGCGCGGTCGCTTCGTTCTCGCACGCGAGGACCACAGCCGTCGGTTCTCCGCGAGCGGCCTCCATGGCGAACGATGGGCCGCTCAACACTGAAATTGTCGTGGTGACGCGTTGCGCCATCGCTTGTGCAATCACCTCGCTCATTCGGGCGTGCGTCGCCGGTTCAAGCCCCTTCGTCGCACTGACAATTGCTACGCTGCCCCTCAAATAAGGAATTGCGGCGACGTAAATCTCACGTGCATGTGCGGCAGGCATCGCGCCCACGATAATTTCCGCTCCGCGCAACGCCGCGCGCAAGTCAGAAAATACCGAAACGTCCGCCGGAATTGCCTGCCCTGGCAGATATTTTCCATTCTCGCGTTTTTCGCGCATCGCCCCGGCAAGCGCCGGGTCATGAACCCAAATTGAGATCTGATGAGGCTCGCGTGCGCGCGATAGCAGAATCGCCAGCGCCGTGCCCCAGCCTCCGCCGCCGAGAATCGCGATGCGGCTCATTCGGCGTCTTCCACTTCACGCTTTCTTCCGAAAGAAAACTTTGGTTCGGTCCCTTCGACAAGTCGCTGAAGATTCGCGTCGTGCTTGTAAACGATCAGCAGCGCCGCTGCGAGGGAGCCGGCCGTCACCGAAATCGGCGGCGCATAGTGCGGCGCCCACAAAAAATAAATGAGCAAAGGCATGGCGGCCGCGGCGGACACCGAAGCGAGCGAAACGTAGCGCCAGAATCCAACCACCAACGCGAAGATTATTAGCGCGCCCGCCGCAGCCGGCAGACAGAGAACCAGGAACACTCCCGCCGCCGTCGCAACACCTTTTCCGCCGCGGAATTTCAGCCACACCGGGAAGCAATGTCCCGCCAGTGCGCCGAGTCCGGCCAACACTTGCAACGCCGCATGATCCGGAAAATAGTGCCGCGCCAGCCAGACCGGCGCCGCGCCTTTCGCCGCATCGAGCAGCAGAGTCAAAATTCCAGCCACAGGTCCGGCGCTGCGCGCCACGTTCGTCGCGCCAATATTTCCGCTGCCGGTTTTCCGCACGTCCATGCCGCCAAATAATTTCCCCAGCAACAATCCAAAAGGGATCGACCCGCACAGGTAGGCGGCAACAAAAAGTGCAATCGGCATAAGTGGCGTTTGCATTTTGATTCAACGAGCCAATGGAAACGATTCGAGCGTAGTGTACTCTGGCCCGGCGGACTTTATCCTGCTCTCGACTAGCTGAAATGTCGAAGCGTCCATCCTGCCAAATTGCCTGGCCGGGAGCGTCGCGATTGCTTCGCGAAGTTGTGGCGAAGCCGTTCCGCTCTTGCTTCGCGCCAGCGTCAAATGCGGCCTAAATTCGCGTTCTTCGCGCGCAAAGCCGGCCGCGCTGAGCACAGCCTCGACCGCTGCGGCTAATCCGATAAGACTCTGCGGCGCATCCATCCCAACCCAGACCACCCGCGGCCTGCGCTCATGCGGAAAAAATCCCAGTCCATGAAATTTCAGCGCAACGGGACCATGCGTTGGCGCCGTTCGCAACGTTTCCACTATTTTTGCCAGCTTGTCCGGCGCAACTTCACCCAGAAATTTCAGCGTCACATGCAAATTCGCCGCACGTACCCACTTCCACGAATCGTCAAGCGGTTTCAATTCGCCTATCAGCGATTCGACTGCCGCACGAACGGCCTCGGAAATGTCCAGCGCGACAAAGAGCCGCACCGCTCAGCCTCGCTTCGCCACGCCGTTATAAAGGAAATGCATGCGCACCATGTCCAACGCAGCCTGTGACGCTTGCAGCCGCACCATTTCGCGATCGCCCGGGAACCGCGCCGCGCGTTCTTTCACTCCGCTTGCGCTTGCCAGCGCCAGATGCACCAATCCCACCGGCTTTTCTTCGCTGCCACCGCCGGGGCCAGCAATTCCGGTAATCCCCACGCCAAGCGTGCTTCCCACTCGCCGTCGGATTCCTTCCGCCAGCGCAATCGCCACTTCCGCACTCACGGCGCCCTTCGCTTCAATCAATTCTTTCGGCACGTCTGCCCACGCCGTCTTCATTTCATTGCTGTAGCAAACCACTCCACCCAAAAAGTATGTCGAGCTACCCGCGATGCTGGTCAATCGCTCTGCAAGCAGTCCGCCCGTGCAGCTTTCCGCCGCCGCAATCGTTGCGTTGTTCATTGTCAGCATGCTTGCGACAACTTCAGGCAGCGTCGAGCCGTCGCGCGAAAAAATCCTGTCCGTCAACGCGATTTCAAATCCTTGCTCGATTTCCGCAAACGTTTTCTTCGCAAGCGCAGCATCTTCTGTCCACATCCGCAGATGCACCTGCACTTCGCCCGGTGATGCGAGCACGGTCGTGTTCACATCCTTATAGCGCTTGTAAACCGGTTGGATCCGCGAATCCACCAGCGATTCGCCCAGCCCCGTCACGCGCAGTTCGCGGTGAAACATTCGCACACCGGTAGCCCGCCGCGCCACGCGTGGCAACACTTCTTCGTGAAACATCGGTTCGAGCTCTCGCGGCGGCCCGGGAAGCAGCGCAATCATGTGCTCGCCGTTTTCGATCCAGAGCCCCGGCGCTGTGCCGCGCGGATTATTCAACGGCTCCGCTCCTTCAGGCACCATCGATTGCCGGACGTTTGTATCCGGCATCTCGCGCCCGAAGGAACGGAAACGCGCCTTAATCGCGTCCAGAATCGCGTCGTTGGGTTTCAGTTTGCGGCCCAGCAAATCCGCAACCGTCTCGCGCGTCAAGTCGTCTTCGGTCGGGCCAAGTCCGCCGCTCGAAACAATCAGCGGCACGCGATTCAGCGCGTCGCGAAACGCTTCGCGCAGCAAATCGCGGTCGTCGCCCACAATCGTCTTGCGCACCACTTCGATGCCCAGCTTGTTCAGTTCTTCCGTGAGGAAAAGGGAATTGGTATCCATGCGGTCCGGCGTCAAAAGTTCCGAACCAACGGCGATGATTTCAGCTTTCATCATGACAGGAGAATTATATCAGCCGAGCAGCGGCAGCCCGTGAACGTCCCAATCGAGGCTGAAGAGCGCATTGGTCGTTGCGATCATCGCGCGGCCGGTTGGCAGCAGCGCTATCCCGACGATTTGCGAACCGGACAGTGCCAGCTCCGCGTGGCCTTGCGGTGTTATCTTAACAATCCCTCGCCGCCCCGCATATGATGCCGCCACATACAAATTCCCATCGCGATCGAACGCTAAACCTTGCGGCCGGCCCAAGCCGCGAAAGAAAATTCCAACTTCACCGTTCTTCGAAATGCGGTACACGCGATCGAAGCTCGAAGTTGTCGGTCCCGTGGCGTACAGCTCGCCCTCCGGATTAAATGCCAGGTGATAAGCCGCGACCGACGGCTCCAGTGTCGCAAAAACGAAAATTTCGCGCGAAGGGCTGATTTTGAAAATCGTGCCGCTCCGGTCGCCTACATACAGATTGTCGTCGCCATCGAACGCAATGCCCGTTGCGACGCCCATTCCTTCAATCCATTCTTCCGACCGACCGTCAGGCGTGACGCGATGAATCGTTCCGTCATTGCGGCACGAAACAAACAAATTCCCCGCGCGATCCAGCGCCAACCCGCTCGGATTCATCAGCGAAGTCACGAACGGCTTCACATTAAAATTCGAAGTGACTTTGTAAAGTGACACCGGCACACGCTGTCCGCGCGGCCCGCTGAACGTAACGAAAGTATTCCCGTCGGAATCCACCGCCGGATTCGCCACCGGCTGCAAATTGTCCGCAATCTGCATTGCCACGGAAACAGGGAATGGCTCGCTGCGATGTCCGCCCGTTTCAATCGAAACGAGGCCGCCAAACGCACCGTCCGGCACGCGCGCTACAACGCGATTCGCGCTCACCAGCGACAACCCGCTTTCCGCGTCGCCAAATCGCACCACCGGTTTCGCGGCGCCGCGTGAAGCGAATCCGCTTCCGATCAGCGCCACTTCTCCGCCCGGAATCGCTGCGCTTGGCGTTACGCGCTCAATTCGCGGCGTTCCGTTTTTTTCTGTGGAAGTTCCGAACCCGAATTTCATACCAACCCAAAGTGTAACGCGGCACGCAGCAGAATGGCAGCATAGACGCCCGCCAGCCAGTCGTCCGCCATGATGCCCCAGCCGCCCGGCAATTTCTCCAAACTCTTGATCGGGTAAGGCTTCCAGATATCAAACAAGCGGAACAGCAAAAAACCCGCCAGCAAATATTTCCAGTTCACGAGGCTGAGCGCGGAAAAAATCGCATAGACGGAGAAATCCACGTGCGCTTGCAGATGCGGCATCGCAATCGGAATCAACGGCAGCACAAGCGTCAAGTGTTGCCCTGCGACTTCATCAATTACTATGAATTGCGGATCCTTCAAGCCCGAATAGTCTGCGGCCAGATGCGAAGCCCACACGCCGGCAAACGCAAGAAAAATCAACAATGCGAACGCGCATAGCAGCGGCAGCCACATCGCGGCATCGTGAATGTCCGAGCCGGGCACAAGGAAATGCCGGTCCATCAGCGTTGCATCGGACAAGGGGTGAAGCGAGAAAAGATCCCTCCAATGTGCCGGCCGCAGAAAAAACACCGCGGATAGGAAAATCGTGATGACGCCGACGAGAGAACCGAACGTGCCGGGCGCCTTCGGCGCGTAGCCCACCCCAAGCGCCGTTGCAATGGCCAGCGCCAGACGAGGTTTTTCGTTTTGGTTGGGAGTTTCAGCGCTCGCTGTCATCGGTCTCGTTCAGGTCCAGAATGATCGTCTTGCGATGGCCATCGGCCTTTTCGATTTCTTCTTCGTCAAAAATCGGATCCGAGACGACATACTTTTCACTCGCCCAGTTTCCCAGGTCCTGCATGCGGCAGCGTTCGCTGCAAAACGGAAAGTCTCTGTGTACGTCGGAATCGGTTGAAGCTTTGCAGATAGGGCATCGGTGAACCATGGCTAACGCTCGTTCAGGATTTTTGTTGCGCAAATCGGTTTCCTAAATGTATTGCGTATGTCGCTCGCGAAATTCGGCCCCAATCTTAACCCACTTGGCTGGCAGCCGTTAGCCAATCACGCGCAGCGCCGCGCCCGTCGTAATCCGCGTAAGCGCTTCGGCGGGAACCGGCGCACTCTGCCGCCGCAACAATGGCCGTGCCTCAATCTCCACAACGCGCCCGACCAGATCGTAGGAATCCGTCTTCTCAATTTCGACGCGCACCATATCGCCGGTCGCCGCAATTTCGCCGTTTGGCAATTCAATGTCAGTCAGGTACAGTTTGCCGTCAATTTCCGGCGCCATGCCTTCCAGCCGCGCTTCCCATACCAGCGGATTTTCCTTCGATTCGCCTTCGACCAGCGCGCGAACCGTCTGCCCCTTGAACCGCTTCAAGTTTTCCCGCGAAATCTTTTTCTGAATCGCCATCAGCTGATTCCGGCGTTCCGTGATCGTCGCTCCGTCGACTTTCCCGTCCAGCGGAAAACTCGACGCGTTGTCCACGTCCGAATATTCGAAGACGCCCATCCAATCCAGTTTTGCCACGCGCACGAATTCGCACAACTCGTCGAAGTCCGCTTCCGTTTCGCCGGGAAATCCCACGATGAACGAAGTGCGCAGCGAGACGCCCGGAATCGTCGTGCGAATCCGCTCCAGCAATTTCAAAAACGCGTCTCCGTTCGACCCGCGCTTCATTCGAGCCAACACGTTGCGGCTCGCATGCTGCAGCGGCATGTCCATGTATTTCACGAGCCTGGGATGCGCAGCCAGTGCGTCGAGCAGACCTTGCGTCACGCGGTTCGGATACGCATACAAGAATCGCACCCACGCCAATTCTTCAATTTCTGCAAGCCGTGAAAGCAACTTCGCCAGTCCGTCGCGTAATCCCAGATCTTCGCCGTACGAAGTCGTGTCCTGCCCGATCAACGTAACTTCGCGGGCGCCCGCCGCAGCCAAATTCTGCGCTTCCTTTACGACCGACTCAAACCGCCGGCTGCGAAATTTACCGCGCAGTTGCGGAATAATGCAGAAGCTGCACGGGTGATCGCAGCCTTCTGCAATCTTGATGTAGGTGGCATGCTTCGGTGTCGTCACAATTCGCGGCGTCAAATCGTGGTATAAAAACGCCGGCGGTGCCGCCGGCAGGACTCTTAAATCGCCTTCGACCGCTTCGATAATTCTTTCCACTTCGCCCGTGCCGACCACCGCATCCACTTCCGGAACTTGCTCCAGAATTTGATTGCGATAACGTTCGACCAGGCATCCCGCCACAATCAATTTCTTCGCCGCGCCGAACTTCTTGTGCTCGGCCATCTCCAGAATCGTGTCCACCGATTCTTTTTGCGCGGACTCGATGAAGCTGCACGTATTCACGACGAGAATCTCCGCCTCCGCCGCGTGAGGCGTCAGCTCGTACCCTTCGCGCGAAAGAATCCCCATCATCACCTCGCTGTCCACGAGGTTCTTCGGGCATCCCAGGCTTACGAATCCTACCTTCGTATTGGCGTGCTTTTTGCTCATTCAGGTAATCTACAATTATAACACGCGCGTCACGCGGACCACCGCATGAGTAGATGCCCTCTTCGAAAATCAATCGTCGCGTATTCTCGGTTTGTGTAGCTTAGGGGCTTCAGCCCCGTTGAGCTTGCCCCGGTTGCTGGTGAGCGGCCCTCTTCACGTTGCCAGCGCTTCTACGAGCCAGGCAATTCTTCACTTGGTCTGCGAAGTTTGGCGCGCTTCGTTCACTACGTCGTGCACGGCCTTGACGATCATTTCCTGCGGAATCGTCGCATGCGTCGCGTCGGGCACAACAATCTGCCGTCCCTTGGTGGAGAGCTTTGCCAATTTCGGCTGAATTTCATACGCCCAAATTTTCTGGTATGCAATGGCCTGCCGATTTAGCTCGGCATCGCCAAAGTCCGGCGCTTTCCCTGCAGTCAGCACGATCAGCGGAATATCTCCCAAGGAAGGAATCGCCCTAGCTTCCGCGTAGCTTTCATTCAATACCATGCCCGCATCGACGTTATTCAAAAATGATTTTGGCTGGTGCCTGAGTTCCGCAATTAGTTCTTCGCGCGTCATTTGTGCCTCGTTTTTGTCCCCGGCAGGAGAAGAACCGGTTACCCGCAGTAAACCAACTTCCGATGCTGCCCAAAACAAAGTGTGAATCGATCGCCACAAAGCACGTGGCGCCTGGTGCCCCAGATGAAATTTCGGCGCGCGCAACGGTTCATCTTCGTGCGCGGCATCGTCCAACACGACGCCAGCGGTGTCTTTCGGATACATCCCCGCAAACACACGCGAATTCAGCCCGCCGATGGACCCTCCCTCAACGATGTACGGCGGCGGAATTCCTGCACGTTTCAAGAGTTCATGCAGGTCTGCGGCAGTCGCTGCGCTCGTTCTCGGATATGGGCCCGAATCGCTCCACCCGATTCCCGCGCGGTCATACCAGCACGCCTGAGTGAACTTCGCTATCTCGATTTGTGTTTGCTCTAAGGCCAAGCCCGGATTGTCGCCGCCAGTATCGAGAATCACCGCTGGACTTCGCGTTCCTGAGCAGAAAATGTTCAAAGTGCGTCCGCCAATGTCAACCGAACGCCCAATTTGCGGCAGCCGCTTCCGGTCACTCCTTCGTCCGATTCGCTCGTAGATAAATCCGCAAACAAGGATTACAACGAACGACAGCGCCAGCACCCTTACAATTTTTCTCAGCCCTTGGTATCGCATAACCGCACCCTTTAAAAATGGACCACGCTCGCCTAAAAAGCTGCGCGCAGCGTGGCCCACATTTCTTGCCACGGCAGAAAGCTTCCAAATCCGGCGATCAACGAGAGCACGCCGCCGAGCGTGGCTGCCGCCCACGTCCATACCTGAGCGCGGCTTAGCCACTGCCGTGCAAGCGATAAGCAGCCATCCGCGAAGAGAGGAGCAGTGCCCCATCCGGCCTCGCCTTCGTCGAATATGAAGAGCATCTCGTCGCCAAATCGTTCGCGGAACTCTGCGGGATGCAGCCTGATAACAAATCTGTAGAAGCGTTTCATGGTCATGCCTTCCGGGGGCTGAGGCGTAATTTCGCTTTCCCCTCGCGCACCACGCCTTCGAGGCGCGCAAGTTCAGCCGCCAGAAGTCGGCGCCCCGTTCCCGACAGCCGGTAATAGCGCCGCCGGCTATCCTCGCCGGAGGAGCGCTGAGCGGACTCCTCAACGATTCCGTTGTCGAGGAGCTTTTCCAGATTGTCGTAGAGCGTTCCCGGGCCAAGCTTGTAGCGCCCTTCGGTTTGGCGGACGATTTCCTGCATGATCGCGTAGCCGTGGCGGTCTTCGCCGGAAAGAGCCAGCAGGATGTGCAGTACCGCGGGCGAGAGCGGAAGGAATTGGTTCAGGTCGGGCTTCATAGTCGGATTCCGATATATCGGATTCCGAGTTATATGTCAACGGGATTTTATCAATGCAGGCGGGCTAGTGGCTTCGTGCAGCCGCCCGAATCTGGCCGAGCAGCTTTTGCAGCTGTTCGAGGTTCTCCGCGGCCCCGCCGAACCGCGCTGCCGAATATAGCTGTGTGAATTCCGACACGACGCGCGCCAGCGCTGTCTCTTTGATTTGCGCCGCGAATTCGTTCGGCGTCTGCGTTTCCTGATGAGTGAGGCCGGCTTTCTTCAGGGCCCGCAACATCTCCACGTACAAGCGCGACGCGATTAGCGGGCTGTTCTGCGCCGACGGTTTTTTCCGCAGCTGCAGGTACAACATCGCGCGCCGCACCAGATGCGCAATCAAATTAAATCGCAACACGGCGAGGAAGCCGATAAGCAATATTGGCAGCAGCATGCCGATCGCTTCATTGCGGAACTGAAATTTCCGCAACCACGTCTTGCCGGCATTTTGTTTCTGGTCGAACCATTCGCGCGCCACGTCGCGCCAATTGCGCGATTTCAACTGCATCGATTGGGCCAGCTGAACCTGGTGGTTGAAGTCGTAGTTGATGATCCATTCGTTCCACGTAAGCTCCAGCCAATCGGCAATTAACGCAAGCCGTGAAAACATTCCTGGCGGTGTTTCGATGGCGGCAGGAGTCGGATCGAAGACGACCCATCCGTTCCCGGGAAAATACGCTTCGACCCAGCTATGCGCGTCGCTCGCCCTCACAATGTAGTCGCCGCCCAAAGAGTTGTACTCGCCCGGCAGAAACCCATTGATTTCGCGCGACGGGATTCCCAGCGTGCGCAACATCACCGCCATCGCCGACGCAAAATATTCGCAATGGCCGGCGCGTTTCTGAAACAGAAAATAGGCCAGCGGATCTTTTCCCGGTTTGCCCGCGAGGTCGAGCGTGTAGGCATACCGGGTGCGAAGATATCCTTCGAGCGCGATGGCTTTGTCTACCGGCGTCACCGCTTGCGCCGTAATAGTCTGTGCCAGCGCCGGGATTCGCGGATCGAGCGAAGGCAATTGAAGATAACTTTCGCGCATGCCGTCGGGATAGTTCGTTCCGGCCGCGCGCAATTTGTCTATTTGAAATTGCGGCAGCCGCGAAACTCCGAAATAGCGCATTGCCCCGAAGTTATGAAATGGGTTGAAAACCGAGTCCGATGCGTCGCGATACAGATACGCACGACGGCCGCCGAATGGACTCAATCGATCGCTGGTGAAATTGCCGCGCACCGCAACGCCAACGCCGGGAATGAAAAGGGCATCGCTCGCCATCGGTTCCATCAGCACGGTGTATTGCAAAAGTCTTGCGTGATCTGTTTTCGCTGGCGGCGTGCTGGTCACTGGGATCCAACCGTCGCCGTTCGCAAAAACCGCTGTGGAACCTTTTCCACCGGAGCTCCACTTCGTGCCATCGAATGTCGCCAGCGCAATGCCGCGCCAGCGCAATCGGTCGTATTCCACCGGTGCGCCGGTTTGTACGCGCAGCACGACGGCGGTGTTTTTCTTGATTTCTCCGATTTCGCCGAGCTCCACTTCATCGGAAAAACCGCTCATGAGCGTCGTGTTCATGTTGCTGTGGCCCATGTAACCGGCGCTGAATCGCGGAAAGAAAAAGAACAGCGTCGCGCCCGTACAGATCGCGCCGAAAGTCACCATCACGACGGTGACGCTCAGTGCGCGTGCCATCCGCCGTTCGCGTTCTTGCGGATTCGGAAGTTCCGCCGGCACTGCGTCGGAAACGCCGCGGCGCAATTCGAGAGTCGCGAAAACAGCGACGGCGAAAAGCATGTACACAAAAAAGAGAATCAAGAAAGTCGTGTCCACGGTCAGAACGGCGGAAGCCAGGACTGCGGCAAACGAAAGCATCGCAAGGAACATTGCGTCGCGGTCGTTCGTCGCGCTGTAAAGCCGGACCAGTGTGATAAAGAAAAGAAAATGGATTGCGGCGAACAGCGTTGCGTACAAAACCGGATTCGTGGAATTGGCGGAATACATTCGCGAAAAAACAAAAATGTCGATGGGGAAAAAGCCGAGGTAACCCGTCACCAGCCACGTTGCGACGCGCGTGGAAATCTCAGGTGAAGCCTGGTTCCACCAGCGATGGCCCTTGTAAAGAAGTCCCACGACAACGAGCAGCGAGCTCGGCAGATCCAGCTTGCCTGTCGAGACGATACACACTGCGCCGGTCAGCATTAATAAGAACAGAGAGATGCGGAAAAAGCGCTCGGCGGGAAGCTGCGGAGAAGCCGCGGATAGGGAAGGGCTGGCCATGGCGAAAATTCAGAATAACATTTGTGGGCAGCGTGGCAGTTTCGAGCGGACGAAAGAATAACGGCAAGTCAGCCTGAAATTTCCTTGAGCGCTGCGGCAGCGCGTTTCGCGATTTTTCGCGTGAGGTTGGAAATCGCAAGGTCTGTCACGGCGCTGAGCGCGACTGTTTTCGTTCCCTGTACCTTTGGCAATCGCGGCAGCGTGCAAAGGAAGGGGTGGACGGAAATATTTCGGTAGGTCACCGCGTGGCGGACCGGCGGGAGTTGAAGCATTTTTCCGGCGGTGGTTTTGCCCGAGCCGAAGAATTCTTTCCAAGACGCCTTTGCCGCGCGAATCACGTCGCCATTCGCGGAAGCGGTGGGGAAATGCCAGAGATTCGAGACCAGGGTCGGGATGTGGTCGGGCTGATCGTCTTTGTTTTTCTGCGCGGGCGGCGGCAGGAGAAGAGTTTCGCCGTCAGGGTTCACGAGTACAAGGCTTGCCAGCGCGACCTCCACGGTGTCGCGTTTTTTCCGCACTTCGGGCAGCGTTTCTGTGATTCCCAGTTTGCGCGCTTCACAGTGGGTCGCGACGGGACAGAGAAGGCATTGCGGCGCGCGCGGCGTGCAGATTATCGCGCCAAGCTCCATCATCGCTTGATTCCAATCGCCAGGAGCGGATGCCGCTAGCAACCGGTCAGCTTCGAGTTGCAACGCCTGCCACTTCCGCCGCTCGCGCAAATCTCCGCGGATTCCTTCGAGCCGCGAAAGAACGCGCGCCACGTTGCCATCCAGGACTGCGGCGCCCTGGTTGAAGGCGATACTGGCAATTGCAGATGCGGTGTAATCACCGATTCCGGAGAGCGAGAGAATTTCCTCGCGCGTTTTGGGGAAGACGCCGCCAAATTTAGCGACGATTTGCCGTGCAGCGTTTTGTAAATTGCGGGCGCGGCTGTAATAGCCGAGGCCGGACCAGAGGCGCAAGACTTCTTCTTCGGGCGCTTCGGCGAGTGATTCTATGTTTGGAAACCGTTCGAGAAAGCGCTCGTAGTAGGGGATTACTGCCGCGACGCGGGTTTGCTGCAGCATGATTTCTGAAAGCCAAACGCGGTATGGATCTTTTGTTTTGCGCCACGGCAAGTCGCGTTGGAATTGGAGGAACCATTCAAGCAGTGCATTTTGGAACGAAGCGAGTGTGCGGCCGGTAAGCATTGTCCGGCTGCATTTTCGCACAGCTCGGCGGCGTACGCCTCAGTCGACGAAATCGTCGAGAAACAAAACGTAGGAAGAGTGCCAGAGCAGGGCGGGAATGGTGCCGTGCGGCTGGCTGGTAACGATCAATTTGAAGATGTCGGGTTCAGCGGCGAGTTCCTGCATGAGTGCGTGCGAGGGATCGAAGGCCAGAGGTTGGACGCGCGCGAGATGCTGAAGAACCGGGAAAATATTCTTGTCGGCCGCGGTGATGGGTAAGTCGAGGCCGGTGCTGCGAAATTGGAGCTGGGTGCCGCGCTCGAAGAAGTGCCAGGCCAACCCGGCGCAAAGCGTGACTGCGCGTTCAAAGCGCGAATTGCGGATCTCCGGGGAAACGGGAATTTCGCTGCCAGCAGGCAGATGCGGATCGAGTACGAGAAGCACACGAAAATCTTCTTCGTGCGTAAATTCGCGCACCATTAAATTGCCGAGACGCGCGGACGCTTTCCAGTGGACGTGACGCGCGCTGTCGTTCGGTAAATATTCGCGGAGTGCGTACAAATCCTGGCCGCGGCCTTTGGCCATGCTTTCGAGCGCGCCGTCTATGCCGGCAAAAATCTCGGCGAAGTCGGCAACGGTTTCAACGTTTGGATAGACGAGAACTTCTTTTTTTAATTCAAGGCGGCGCGCTTTTTGCAAGAAGCCGAAAGGGAATCGCGTGACGATGCGAAATGTGTCCTGCAGGTAGACGCCCCGCTGCGGAAATGTGACCGGTACGCGCTGACGCAAAGCTTCCTGGCGCGGCAAATATGGAAAATAAACCTTCGACTGGAGCATCGCGGTTGCGGCGTCCGATTTTTTCGGAGTGACGGCTTCGACAGTCAGCGAAAAGGAGGGCACGGTCAACTTTTCGTTTTTCAGTTCAACGGTGGCGCGTTCCGGCTGGCCGGCAAAAATATGCTCGGGCATTTCAAGATGAAGCTCGACGCCAGTGAGGCAGACGGACGAGAGAATGCCGGACATCAGGATGACGGAAATAAGACACGCAAGGATCAGAAAAAGGAGATTGTTGCCCGTATTGAGCGCAGCGAGAGCGACGAGCAACGTGCCGAGGATGTAGATCCAACCGGCACGCGTGATTTTGTACTCCATCTTGTAGCCGATCCAGCGGAGCGGCGTGCGCTTGGCGAGCGTAGGCACGAGGGTGACGGCGACCCAGGCAGCGACGGCGAGCGCGAGCAACGCACAAGTTCCGGCGAGGAGCACGTTGCCAAGCTCGGCCGCGACGCCAGAGTAAAGCGCAAGAACGAGCGCGACGCTCAACGCGACCATCGAAAGGAAAAACGCGCGGACCGCAGGCCGATCGGCTTTCGCCCAAAGTTGCGCGACGGTGGATGGATGAGCCACGGAAAATTACAGCGGAATACGGACGGAATCGACGATTTCGCGCAACGCGGTTTCCGTCGTTTCCGATTTGCGCTGAAGCGACGCGTGGCGCGCGCTGGCGACGACGCGATGCGCAAAGACCGACACAGCAAGCTGCTTGAAATCGTCGGGCAAGCAGAAATCGCGGCCATCGAGAAAAGCGCGAGCTTGCGCGGCTCGCTGAAGCATCAAGGTCCCACGAGGACTGACGCCGAGCGCAAGCTGATCCGATTTGCGCGTACGATTCACGATATCGAGCGCATAGTCCTGCAAGCTCGAATCCACTTTGACATGCTGGACGGCCTCCTGCATGGCGAGGACTTCGCTGACGTCCGCGACTGGTTTCAGCGAATGAAGAGGATCGTCATTGGCGCGTTTACGCAGAATTTCTTTTTCGGTTTCGTGCGAGGGATAACCCATTTTGATGCGCATGAGGAAACGATCGAGCTGCGATTCGGGTAATGGATAAGTGCCGTGATGTTCGACGGGGTTTTGCGTGGCGATGACGAGGAACGGCTTTGGCAGCGGCATGGATTTTCCATCCACTGTGACTTGCGCGTCGTTCATGGCTTCAAGGAGTGCAGATTGCGTGCGCGGGGTGGTGCGATTGATTTCATCGGCGAGAACGACGTTGGCAAAAATCGGTCCCGGACGAAATTCAAATTCGCGCGATTCCGGATTGTAGACGCTGACGCCGAGCACGTCGCTCGGAAGAAGGTCGGAAGTGAACTGAACGCGCTGGAATCCGCATTGGAAAGATTTTGCGAGCGCCTGGGCGAGGGTGGTTTTTCCAACGCCGGGAACGTCTTCGATGAGCAAGTGGCCGCGCGCGAGAAGCGTGATCAGAGCGAGCTGAATTGCTTCTTCCTTGCCGTAAATGGCGCGGGCGATGGTGCTCTTCAATTGCGAAACGACCTGAGAGGTGGCGGTCGGCATTGGTTGAAAACCCGGGCCCTTCCTGTTACAAATGAAAGCGGAGTTGGGCGACTAGCTCAGTTGGTTAGAGCGCTCGCCTCACACGCGAGAGGTCAAAGGTTCAAGTCCTTTGTCGCCCACCATTCCCAATTCCAATTCTTATTTTAGCGAAACAAGTTCATGTCAAACATTTTCCGTGCGCTGGAGTTTCTAGGGCTGAGCGTGTGGCTCGGGAGCGATATTTTCCTGAGCTTTGTGGTGGCACCCGGCGCGTTTCGCGTGCTGGCGCCGAACCGGGACCAGGCCGGAGCGGTGGTGGGGTTTGCGTTGGCCAAGATGCATTTGATCGGGATCGCTTGTGGCGTCGTCGTTTTGCTCGTGCGGTTGATTCGGACAAAGGCGGTTGCCAGCGTGGCGGCGCCTGCCGCGTTGTGTTTGATGCTGATGATTGCGCTGACGGCAATTTCGCAACTAACGGTCACGCCGAAAATGGCGACGCTACGGACGCAGATGGGCTCGATTCAGGCGACGGCTGCGAACAGCCCGTTGCTGGCGGAATTCGCGAAACTGCACCAGGTGTCTGTGGCACTAGAGAGCGGTGTACTGCTGGCAGGAATCGCCTGCATCTTCCTGATGGTCAGGGAGTTAGCCAGCAAGTAGCTCGGAATCCGACCTGGTCGAAGAGGTACACCCCCCCATTGTTTTCGCAAGAGTGTGCAAGCCTATCAAAAGAATAGAGTTACCGCGATTCTATGTGTGTCGGTTTGTGTAAAGAGTGCGCAAATTCAAGAAAATACGGGAGTTAGATTTAACGCATGGAGTCGATGGAGAGCAGGGGCCGAAAAGCGAAGCGGGGACCGACAGTGTGCTCTGGCTAGTCCCCGCAGAAATCTGACGTAGATTGACCCGCAAATATGATAGTACAGAAGATACGTTCCTGCAATGGAAATCGCCAAGGCAGCAAACACTAAGGCTTTGAAACGAAATCGAGGAGGCTCGGTGAACCGGACTGGAAGGATGCTGTGCATTCTGACCGCACTCGGATTGGCGCTTGGGGCCCGACCTGCGATGGGCGAAAAGCTGAAGCTCAAACTGAAATGGAGCCAGGAATTCGCCAAACCGGTCGACTGTTATGTGCGTACGTCGGCTGGAATCATCGTGGCAAAGTCGGGGAAAAGCCTTGTTGGGATTGACGAGTTAGATGGCAGCTTATTGTGGACGCTTTCCGATCTTGATTTGGACAAGCCGGGCATGTGGTGGGGCAGCCGGTACTCCTCGGATGGCCGGGCTCACGATGTAATGGAAATTCCCGGAATGGGCATATTGCTGCTCAACCGAGTGAGGTTGCCGGGCGACAAAGAAGGGCGGTTGGTGGCCGTGAATCTGGAGACGGGAAAGCGGCCGTGGGACCGGAAGGCAACGGACGAACTAATGACAGCGATTCCGTTGTATGCAACGGGCGAAACGATTTTGGTTTCGAGGCGTTTGCAGATGAAGCGGCTGGTGGAAGAAGCAATCGTCGCGGCGGCGGTGAGCACGCAGGTGCCGTTGGTGGGCTTCTTTATGACGCCGTATCCGTACCATTTTCAGCTAACACGACTCGACCTTGCGACGGGGACGGCGAAATGGAGCGAAGAGTATGACCGGCTGTTCACGCCGGGGACGGCGCGGTTCAGGGCGACGGAGGGGGCGGTGTTGCTCTATTTCAGCAACCGGCTGATGAGCAGCTTCAACCTTGAGAATGGGAAGTTGATGTGGGAGGACGGCGAGAAGTCGAGCGGGAATGTGCGGTTGCCGTTGCCGGTCACGACGGCAAGTCGGAAGTTGATCTACAGTTCGGAATACGTAAGGGCGGTGGATCCCGCGACACAAAAGGAGATTTGGAGCATCGAGGAGCTTGGGAACGTGACGGGAGTGGCCGTCCGCGACGGAGTCGCTGTTGCCTTGGGAGAAAAGAAGATGGCAGCGGTCGACCTGGAAAGCGGCAAAGAGCGGTGGCGGCTTAAGACGCATGGACAGACAACGAATCTGTTGTGGGACAAGGCGACTGACGAGCTGATATACGGAGATAGCAAGGGATTGCATGCCGTGGAATCAGCAACGGGGAAAACAATTCTGGACATTCCGATACGCGCTGAGAGCTGGCCGCATTTGTTAAGGCAAACGAGCGGTGAAACGGTGGTGACGATCGCGGCGATGGAGTTGTGCGGGTACAACTTCAAGACCGGGAAAAAACTGTTTGCCGAGGGAGAACTGAAGTCGTTCTTCCGGCCAAACAGTTTCGTCGATAATTGGCCGATGCCGGAAGACGGGGAAGAGTACGAAGCGATGACGCGGTTGCCGGCCGGGCAGGACGAGTGGGAAGCAATGAAGAAAACGAGCCTGTTCGATGCGGAGACGTTACGCGAATTCAAGACGAATACCACAGATAGCGAGTTTCTCGAAGCGTTCGAGACGGAGCTTGAACAGACGAGAGAGAACGGAACGACAACCGTAAAGACGAAGATTTCCAAGATATGGTGGATCGATCCGCAGACGAATCAGCAAATGGAAATTGCACCTGCCGCGAGGCACCATGACGTCGACCGTAGAGCTCAGCTGGTGTTTGCGATAAACAATAAACAACTGTGGGCGGCGACGTTTACCGCGACGAACGCAGGGGTGCAGACGAACTCCGCGGCCAAGTAAGACTTAGGATTTGTGGCGTCGATTGCGACTGTTGCGCTTGGTCTTCCGTTTGCGACGAGCTAGTTTGCGTGGCTTGATTTTGTTGGTGGCGGCGTAGCCGGCGCGGGAGAAGGCACGCCACATGTACCAACTGGCCACGGTGCGATAGGGGCGCCAGCGTTCGCCGAAGGCGAGTAATTCTTTGGGGCTGGGCTTGTGTTTTTTGCCGTAGGCGACGGACCAGCCTTTTTGTACGCCGAGGTCGTGGATGGGAAGGACGTCGGGGCGGCCGAGGCGAAAAATTAAAAACATTTCGACGGTCCAGGCGCCGATACCGCGGACGGAGACGAGACGCTTGACGAGTTCTTCGTCGGAGAGCTTTTCGGATTCTTCGAGGGTGGGGACGACGCCTTCGATGGTTTTTTGAGCGAGGTCTTTCATGGCGAGGACTTTTGCTCCGGAGAGGCCAGCTTTGCGGAGGGCTTGCGAGCGGAACTTCAACATTTCCTGCGGTGTGGGGAAACCGCCGGAGGCGCTGAGGGCTTTGACGCGGCCGAAAATGGTGGCGGCGGCTTTGCCGGAGATGGATTGGTAGGCAATGGCTTCGAGGAGGGCTTCGTAGGGAGATTGGTGGGCTTCCATTTCGGCATGGAAGGGAGCCGTGGAGCGGACGAGTTCAGCGATGGTTTCGTCGCAGGCGGAGAGATGTTTTGTGGCGGCGTCAAGGTCGAAGGGGAGCGTGGGCGATTGGTTGATCATGGCTTGGTCCTTGGTGGTCAGCGAATGAGGGTAGCGTAGATTGAATGAGAGCGAAAGAAAAACGAAAGCAAAAGCCAAGGCCAACCAAAACCAAAACGTAGGTTCAAGGTTCGCCGATGAGGCTACGCTCGATGTGGTTGGCTGAGACAGGTGGGTATAAACTCGGAAAATGAGGCCGCGACCGCGATCTATGAAATTAGTGGCCCTGATTGCGATCGGTTTATTCTTGGTCCTATTTCTGCGTTTCGAATGGCTTGTGAACGCCTCGCCGCAAGCGTTGCAGCGGGCTCGCGAGGCGGCTCTGAGAACAGATTTGTGCATGATGACCAACGCGATCGACAACTACACTGTCGACAGGCAAAAACCACCGCGCGCGTCACGGCGGCGCTTGGCCGGGGCGCCCCAGCCGCCGCCGCCCGCGGACTCGACGAAGAACACGTCGCCCGGCCGCACCGGGATGCCGACTTCCTTCGTCTTCAGCACGCGCGGGGCGCGGCCGCGCGAGAGCAGGCGGTAGCGGTGCGGCAGGCCGTCCCGGCCGCCGAGGATGCCGTAGGAGGGGTGGCGCGTGCCGTCGCCGGCGGTGTTCGCCACGCCGTCCTCCGTCGTGTCCACGCGCAGGCGCAGCACGGAGCCCACGCCGCCGCGGTGCTGGCCGTCGCCGGCCGAGTCGGGACGGAACTCGTGCAGCTCGAAGGTCAGCGGGAAGCGCACCTCGGCCACCTCCACCGAGCCGAACTTGATCCCGCCGACCGCCTGGCCCTCGCCCGCGGTCTCCCAGCCGTCGCCGGCGGGCGAGGCGCCGCCGCCGCCGCGCGCGTGGAACATGTGCCAGATGAACGGCCGCTTCGTGCGCGGATTCACGCCCTTGATCGCGATGCGGAAGCGACGCGACCAGCCGGCGATGGCGCGGTCGGGGCACGCGCGCGCGAGCGCCTTGATAACGGCCTCGGCGATCTCCTGCGCGCAGTGGTTGGTGGCGAGCGTGACCGGCGCGGGCGGCCGCGGATGCACGATCGTACCCTCGCGCGTGATCACCTTCACCGGCCGGAAGGTGCCGGAGTTCTTCGGCGTGCGCGGGTCGATGAGGAACGCGAGCGCCATGTGCACGGAGGACATCGTGTTGGGGAAGGACGAGTTCACGAAGCCCTTCACCTGGGGATCGGAGGCGCTGAGGTCCACGATGAGGCCGTCGCCCTTCTTCGTCACCATCGCGCGGATCGCGATGTTCTCGATGCCGTGGCCGTCGTCGTCGAGGATCGCCTCGCCGCGGTACGTGCCGTCCTTCCAGCCGCGGATGGTCGCCCGCGCCTGGCGCTCGGCGCCGTCGAGGATCTCGTCCACCGCCTCCACGACCGTCTTGCTGCCGTAGTCCTCGACCAGCGCGAGCAGGCGGCGCTCGCCCACGCGCGCCGAGCCGATCATCGCGCGCAGGTCGCCCATGAAGTCGTGCGGGTGACGCACGTTGGTCGTGATCATCTTCAGGACGTCGTCGCGCAGCTCGCCGGCGTCGTAGAGCTTGAGCGGCGTGATGCGCAGCCCCTCCTGCCAGATCTCCGTCGCCCCCGGGTTGTAGGCGCCGTGCGTGGAGCCGCCGATGTCGGACTGGTGAGCGCGGTTGATCGACCAGAAGGCCACCTCGCCGTCCACGAAGACCGGCACGAAGGCGGTGAGATCCGGCAGGTGGTTGTTGCCGTGGTAGGGATCGTTCAGCAGGAAGACGTCGCCGGGGCGGACGCGGTCGGCGAAGAAGTCGCGCACGGACTCGACGGCCCACGGGATGGCGCCCACATGGATCGGCACGTGGTCGGCCTGGGCGACCAGGCGCGCCCGCGCGTCGCAGATGGCCGTCGAGAAGTCGCGGCTGGAGTTCAGGATCTGGGAGTACGCGGTGCGGAGCATCGCCTCGCCCATCTCCTCGACGATGGCGGAGAAGCGATGGGTCAGGACCGAGATGGTGACGGGGTCGAGCATGAGCGCAGTATACGCGGCGTCAGGCCAGGTCGGCGACCCAGAGCACGTGCGAGCGCAGGGGGCCCTGTTCGAGCGCGCGATAGAGCGGGCCGTCGGCCGTCACCAGCTGGCAGTGGCGCAGAAGCGCGACCGCAAGATACAGGCTGTCGTAGAAGCTGCGCTGAAACCTCGTCGCGACATCGAGGGCGAGAGGGGCGATGGCGTGTGCGGGATGAATCTGGAAGACCATGGCCCCGAGCGCTTCGAGCGCTCCCGTGGCCACCGCCATCGTGGTCTCGCGACGCTGCAGGCGCTTGGTGAGCGCGTGGCCGACCTCCGCGAAGAACACATCGGGGACGAGCAGGTTGTGCCGGCCGCGGAAAAGCTTGAGCGCCGACGCCTCGTGGATTTCGGCGAAGAACCACTTCACCGCCACGCTGGCGTCGACGACGAACTCGCTCACGCGTCGCGAGCTTCGCGAATGAGCAGCGTGCTGTCGCTGAAGCGTTTGCCGCGGAGCATCGCGCGCACGCGTCTGATGCCCTCGGGAATGTCGGACTCGTCCGGCGCGGCGGCCGCGCGCTCCAGGGCGTCCTTCATCTCCGCCTGGAGCGACCGCCCCTTGCGCTTCGCCTGAGCCTTGAGCCGTGTCACCACATCCGGCGCCAGTCCGCGAACGAGCACGTCGGCCATCGATATCCCTCCTTTGCTATCACAACGATATCACGGCCGCTGGTGTACCATGCGCCGTCACATGACCCTCCCCCGCACGGCCAGCGTGGTGATCGTCGGCGGCGGCGTGGTCGGCTGCTCCATCGCCTATCACCTCGCCGGCCGGGGCCTGCGCGACGTCCTCGTGCTCGAGCGCGAGACGGTCGGCAGCGGTACCACGTCGAAGGCCGCCGGCGGCATCCGCGCCCAGTTCCCGACGGAGACCGAGGTCCGCTTCTCGCTGGAGGCCATCAAGGTCTTCGAGC
>Ga0137409_10000736_pt1 | contig 35741 bp, 28 predicted proteins | sample CZODoug1_16funga_FD_122059 | JGI IMG/M metagenome (GOLD analysis project Ga0137409, IMG submission 122059) | Vadose zone soil fungal communities from Angelo Coast Range Reserve, California, USA - CZODoug1_16fungal (Hybrid Assembly) | ecosystem: Environmental > Terrestrial > Soil > Vadose zone... | reverse complement strand
GAGATACCGTCCGCGCCGAAGTCGTTCATCGCATGGGCGATGTGGACGAAGTGTTCGAAGAATTTGCTGGCGACATCTTCGTACGCTGGATCTTCCTTCGCCAGTTCGAGCGCGATAGCGAGCATGTTGAGGCAATACATGCCCATCCAGCTGGTTCCGTCGGATTGCTCAAGATGGCCGCCCGTCGGGAGCGGTGCGGAGCGATCGAAGACGCCGATGTTATCGAGGCCCAGGAAGCCGCCCTGAAAGATATTCGCGCCTTCGGGATCTTTGCGATTGACCCACCAAGTGAAGTTGAGAAGCAGCTTGTGAAAAACTTTTTCGAGAAAGGCGCGGTCGCCGACGCCACGGACGCGGCGTTCAATTTTGTAAACGCGCCAGGCGGCCCAAGCGTGGACGGGGGGATTTACGTCACCGAAAGCCCATTCGTACGCAGGGAGCTGGCCGTTCGGATGCATGTACCATTCGCGGAGAAGAAGAATTAGTTGCTCTTTCGCGAAATCGGGATCGACGAGAGCCAACGTGATGCAGTGGAAAGCAAGATCCCACGCGGCATACCACGGGTATTCCCACTTGTCGGGCATGGAGATGATGTCGTCGTTGTAGAGGTGGGTCCAATCCTTGTTGCGACCTTTTTTTCGGTCAGCGGGCGGCACGGGGCCTGCGGGATCGCCTTCGAGCCACGTCTGTACGTCGTAGTGATAAAACTGTTTTGACCATAACATTCCAGCGTAGGACTGGCGCATGACGTTCCGTGCGTCGGCGGAAAGCTCATCGGGAATGCGCGAGGCGTAGAATTCGTCAGCTTCCTTGATACGTGCTTCGAACAAACCGTCGAAGCCCGTGCCGAAATCGTTTGTGCCGGGCACGCCAGCTCCGCGTTCGGCGTGAGCGGGCGAAGTGATAATGCCAACCATGGATGAGTCAGCGTCCATCCCGCCAAGGGGCTCGACATCGGTGAAGCGAAGTTTGATAGTCACGGATTGGCCAGCGCCGATAGTCAGCGAGTAATGCGCGGCCATTTTCGTGCCGGACTGAGCCGGGTTCACGGCATCTTTGTTTCCGCGGGTGACGTAATCGTGAAAAGCGTCTTTCACGTAAGGCGTGCGATTTCTTGAATTGAAGAGCCGCGCGCTGTTGGTTTCGTTCTCGGTGAAAATCATTTCCGGCTGGCCGGCAGCAAGCAACCAGCGTTTCCCGTACTGCCAATGCTGAAGTTCAGCACAAACGCTGTTGGGAATGGCGGTGGCTTTCCGGACGATGGGGCGTCGAAGATCCTTGCCCCAGGACCAGGTGTTGCGAAACCAAAGCGTTGGAAGCAAGTGTAGGGCAGCAGGTTCGGGGCCACGATTGTGCGCCGTGATGCGAATGAAAATATCCTCGTCGTCGGCTTTGGCGTATTCGACGAAAACGTCGAAGTAGCGATCTTCGCCGAAAACGCCGGTGTCGAGGAGTTCGAATTCGGGTTCCGAGCGACTGCGGCGCTTATTTTCGTCCACCAGCCAGCCATACGGAAATTCGGCTTGCGGATACTTGTACAAATACTTCATGTAACTGTGCGTTGGCGTAGAATCGAGATAAAAATAATATTCTTTGACGTCCTCGCCGTGATTGCCTTCGTTGCCGGTAAGGCCAAAAATGCGTTCTTTGAGGATTGGGTCGCGGCCGTTCCAAAGGGCGAGCGCAAAGCAGATCATCTGATGCCGATCGCTGAAGCCAGCGATGCCATCTTCTCCCCAGCGGTATGCGCGCGAACGAGCGTGATCGTGGGGAAAAAACTCCCATGCCGTACCGCCCGGACTGTAATCTTCGCGGACAGTGCCCCATTGCCGCTCGGAAAGGTAGGGCCCCCAACGCTTCCAATAACCCTTTCGGGCGCGATTTTCTTCGAGGCGACGGTCCTCGGTGGTCTGAAGTCTGGGCATGAATTGTGCCTCTGCTGAAGTGACGCAGCCAGTCTGGCTGGAAGCGCATTTTCAGGCAAGGACTGACAAAAAGATAGTTTCCTGAAGAGGCCTGCCAACTAAATAGAGCATCTACGAGCTATAGGATGCCGGTAATTCGGTTTTGATTAAGGTGAACGAAACTTCGACGCGTTTTTGTGGGGCTACCGTTCAAACAACTCGCTGACGGCGCGGAAGGCTTGATCGATGGCTACATCAGTGTAGGCGGTTGCGCCGGAGTCGGAATTGGCAATGGTGATACGACCGTTGGGTTTACGGCCGATTTCGTGAGGCGCTTGTCCGGGCGCCCATTGCGGGTCGAAGAGAGGGTTGTATTCATAGCCATATCCGTGCGGCCAACGGTTAACCGTGATGGCTTCGATGTCGCGCGCAGGATCGAAACCGCCGGCACCCAGGCAACGCGCGAGTTGATCGCGAACGTTTCGTTCGAAAGTTTCGAAAGGTGTTACAAGCAGTTCCATGCGGCCGGCTTTGTGCTGTTCGCGAGCGGGAAGGCCGGGTTTGCAAGGGGTTCGGCTCATATGGAGCAGGATGGGTTCATTGGGTGAACGCGCCGATATCCACGGGCCAGTTGAGATTGAACGAATTCCAGTAAGAGCCCGGAGCATGAACTGTGTGGACGCCGAGTTTTTGAAAAGCTGTCCAATTCCGAAGGCCGACGCTGGCGTAGACGAGCGGAACTTTTACGAGGTAATGAAGCGCATCTTTTTGCTTTTCGGGCAGGCCCGGGCAAAGATAAGGGATGGTCATGTTCCAGCAGGCAAGGACACAGCCTTGGGTGCGCGCGGTGGAGACTTTACCGGCCGCGGCATACGTGACGATAACCTCCTGCGAGGATTTAGTGGCGGCGACGTTCTGCGCTCGCACGACGGTGCTGTTAAGGCGGATACGGGTTGCGTTTGTTGGGTGGTCGAGGCGATCGTAGGCGACTTGCGATGTAACAGCGTCTTCAACGGAGTGCCCTGGCATGGCTTCGGGAATCAGTTCGCGAACGAGCAGCCGCGCGATGGTCGCATTCCCGTCAGGAAAATGAAAACGCGGTGAGCCTCCGGTGGAGTAGCCTGCCGCGGAATAACTCATGCGCGGAGCTGGACCAGGATCGAGGCTCATTCCTTGAAAACCCGGAAAGCCAAGCGCCCAACAATCGAGGGCAGGCTCCGCGTCAATACCGACGCCCCATTCACCGTTGGTGCGCGTTTGATAGAACGAGACGACTGCCGAGTCGACGTTTGCAATAGTGAGTAGGAAATCTTTGTAACTGATGCGAGAGAGCTTGTCCTTCTTTTCCGCTGAAGAAAGGCCGGGTAGATAGTCAATCGTTCCGGTTTCAAGGCTGAGGATGCTGCGTTTCGCGACGTCTGTGAGCGGCGTTTTGTTGAGGAACGCAAGCCATTGCGCGGCTTTTGCAGAGGGATTCTCCGATTCACCCCATTCGGAAGGAGCGCCTGCGATCAGGCGGTCTTCTCCAAAGGTTTGTTTGTCGAAGAAAATGGCAGGGCCAAGAGTCAGTGACCGATAGAGATCGTGCAAAGGATATTTGTTTTCGAACGCAACTGGGTCGATACCGAGCGTCGAAATAAGTCCGGCAGCTTCTTTGCTGTAGGCGGTGGGACTATCGATCAACATGGTCCCACCGTTCAGCAATTGCAGTTTGCCGCCGAGATGGAATTCGTTGCGGCGGGCGTGGCCACCGAAGTCGTCATGATTCTCGAGGATAAGAATCCGCGAGTCCGGGCCATTCCGCTGGCGAAAAAAGTAGGCTGCGGAAAGGCCGCTGATGCCTCCACCGACGACGATCAGATCGTAGACCTCGCCGGTATCGATCGGTTTGCCGGCAGTCTTCCAAAAGGTACCGTCACGAAGGCTATGGGCGATTTCAAATGAGCCGGGATGGCTGCCGCGCATTCCCGTCGCAACCGGTGGATTGTAGCCGGAATGATTTTGGGGTTCAGCGGCCTGCGCGCCGGAGTGGAGGGCGCCCGCTGGCACGGCCGCAGCGCCAATGGTCAGGGCTGCGCCATTCAGGAAATCGCGGCGCGTGATGCGGCGATCCATGCCGAGCGCACGGTCGAGAAGCGGATCTGCGTTTTCGAGATCGGCTGACATTTCTAGGGGAGCCTCAATTCGAGGACTTCATGCGCGTAACAATTCTTGCACGGCTCGATGGGCTTCGTTGATCGCCGTGTCCGTGTAGGCCGCAGCTGCCGCATCGGAGTTTGCAATCGCTATGCGGCCAAAGGGTTTGCGGGCGATTTCGCATGGACTCTGTCCAGCAGGCCATTCGGGGTCGAAAAGATAGTTGTATTCGTATGCGTAGCCATGCGGCCAGCGATTGACGGTAATCGCGTCAATATCACGCGCGGGATCGAAGCCGCCAGCACCGAGAACGCGGCCCAATTGGTCACGGATATTACGTTCGAACGTTTCAAAGGAAGTAGTTAGCAAATCACCGCGGCCAATTTTATGTTGGTCGCGTTCAGGAAGTCCGGGATAGCACGGTGTCCGTTCCATGCGCACGAGGATTGGCTCTTCAGGCGACTTCGGTGAATTGTAAGTGCCAATATCCACGGGCATATCCAGATTCATCTGGTAGTGATACATGCCAGGCGATGCGATGGAGCGAACTCCAAGCTTGTCGAAAGAGTGCCAGTTTTTTATCGCAACGGTGGTGTAAACCAAAGGAACTTTAACGCCGTAGTGGAGTGCATCTTGTTGCGCGGCCGGCAAATCAGGACAAAGATACGGAATCATCATGTTCCAACAGGCGAGAACGGCTGATTTGGCTCGAACAGTCTTGAGCTTGTCATCCCGCAGGTAAGCGATTTGGACTTCCTTGGCCGAATTCACTTCGCCGAGATTCTTCGCGCTCACGACGATACTACTTAGGCGAATTCGTACTCGTGATTCAGATCTGTCGAGTTTCGCGTAATCCACTTGCGCGGTCACGACGTCCTCAACGCTGTTGCCGGGAGTCGACGCGGGTATCAACCGGCGAACGAGCAAACGAGCGATGGTCGCATTGCCATCGGGAAAATGAAATTCATAGCCTTCGCGCGGCGACGCGTATCCCATCGGCGTGTAGCCCATCCGCCGATACGGTCCAGGCTCAAGCTTCAAACCTTTGAAGCCGGGCATTTGCAAAGCCCAGCAATCGAGCGCTGCGACTGCATCTATGCCGACGCCAAAGAGCGGATGAGTCCGCGTCTGATAGATGGGAATGACGCGAGGATCGATTTTTGCCACATCGAGCAAAAACTTCTTGTAACTCATGTGGCTGAGCTTGTCTTTCTTCTGCTCGGACGTCAGGCCTGGGAAATAGTCTTCTTCGGAGGCTTCAAGGCGCCGCACGTCGCGAGCAACTTCAGTGGCGACTGGAATTCCTTCCACAGGGCTCACATCGCCGCCGAGAATTTCGCCAGGGAAGAGGCCACCGGCCTTTCCCTTCACAAGCTTGTCGCGGCCAAATGTTTCTTTGTCGAAGAAAAAGCCATTGGTCAGATTCTTGTACACGCCGGAGACGTTGCATTTTTTTGCTAGCGCGGCGGGGTCAATGCCAAGATCGTCCATCAATCCGTGAGCCACTTTGCTGTACGGGAACGGCGACTCGATAGCCCACGTGCCGCCGTTGCCAAGCAACAACCGGCCACCGGGACGAAACTCATTGCGTTTGGCGTGGCCGCCGAAATCATCGTGATTGTCGAGAATGAGAATGCGGGCGTCGGGTCTTTGTGCGCGCCAGAAATATGCTGCCGCGAGCCCGCTAATTCCTCCGCCAACGATGACCAGATCGTATGATTCGCCCGTGTCAGTTGGCTGGCCGGAGGATTTCCAGAAGTTTCCGTCACGCAGCTTGTGTGCATCTTCAAAAGAACCGGGATGGCTGCCGCGCAGGCCGGTTAACGACGGAGGGTAATAGCCAGGCTTGTTTTGGGGCGCGAGGTCGTCGTCAGCCCACGCGAGGCCGGGCAACCAGGACTCGGCAGCCGCAGCGCCGGTGCCAACGGCAACACCATTCAGAAAATCGCGGCGCGTGATCTCGCGAAACATTCCAAGTTCGCGGTCGCGATCCTTACTCATAAGCGGGCCTCATGGTGAAATGGTCAGTGCGATTCGGACTTTGGCGCGGCAGAGTAATGCAGAAAGACCACTTTCCATTGCCCATTTCGTTTGAAGAGAACGTCGGACTCCTGGTTGTCTTCGTCCGTAACCTTGCCGTCCTTGAGTTTGGTGCGGACGTGGATGATGTAGCTAGCGACCGCCGTGTCGCTACTCGGTCCGATTTGAACTTGCATGTCGCTCAGCACGACTTTTTCGACTCGATTCCCTTCCCCAATATAAGACGACCACTCTTTCTCGTAAGCCGCGAGGTCGGAACGGCCTTCGGGCAGGTATTGCGTGAAATCGGGCGCATAAAACGAAAAGTACTTCGGAAGGTCATTGGCTTCATAGGCGGCATTCGCGCGTTGCTCGAAGTCGCGCACTTCTTGTTCCGCCGACGTAGTACCGACCCCAACCCTGACGAAAAACAGGAACGCAGCTGAGACGAAAACGGCAGAGACTACGATAGCTTTCTTGCGGTTCACAGGAAGTCCTCTCTAAGTTCAACTACCTTACTATAAATTGGTAATGTTTAGGGAGGCGAAAGATTACGAACAAGCGAGCATCAGTGAAGGTTTCGGAACGGGACCAATGCGCCGCGTATCAATTCGCCGCACTCGACGGGCATCCAGTTTTGTCCAGTTCGCTTAACTTGCGAATCGCTTCGGGGTTTTTCTTTTCCGACGCGACAAGCAGGAGCACCCGCGCCTGCAGGCAGTTTTCTGGCACGCCATCGCCGCGGAGGTATCGCTCGGCAAGAGTAACGGCTGCAGTTGTGTCGCCCGCCTGCACGGCGGCCCAGAGTCGTTCGGGTGTGGCCGATTTTTTCTGGACGTTCTTGCCGGTTGATCGAGAGAAGCCATCTGCCGAGTTAGCAGGCAAAGCGGTCTCGATACCGATACCTCGAACCGACGCTACGGATTGTAAATTTTTGGATGAATGGCCGGTTCCCGTTGTCCTCATCGAATACTTGTCGTTAAGGATTGCTGGCTGCGAATGGCCTGGCGCATCTAACGTGTTTGGAGTGCCCGGCTGTGGGCCCGAGTTTGAAGCGATGGTGCCGGAAATGACACTCGATTGGGACTCGGTAGGCGAACTCGAGTGCGCCGACGTGGGTAAGTGTCCCGCAGCCCAGAATCGAAACGCCACAAATGCCGCGCTCGACGCCAGAAGGAGGCCAAGGACGGTCCCAAGAACAAATTGCCGACGGCATGCCGCGAAGTGCCTCTGCAAGGAGATGAGATCCGTCGAGTCCAGCGGCGGCGCCTGCGAGGTTTCCGGCTTCGTATCGCGCACAAGGATGTTGCTGGATGGAGCAGACGCTTGGTGCGCGCGATTGGGCGGCGCATCGTAATTCTCTCCGGTAGTCGTTTCCGCCGCTTTAATGGAATGTTGTTTCGAAAGCGCGGCAAGGAAACGATGTCTCTTATCAGCCGCGTCACTTCGGAAGGAATCGGTATGTTGAGCACGAATGTGCCGCATGGCGCGATCCGTCAGGTTCATGAACCGCAGTCCTCCCACTTTGGATGTGGAATCGAGCCACACCACCTCGCCGGTGGCTTCGACGCGATCTTTGAGATTCAAGGAAAACCAGAACTGCAATGTCTTGGCGGAGCCGAGCGGTGAAAAAGACTCGAACGCAAGTCCTGCTTCGGAAAAGTCGAGGATTCTTCCGCCTTCGTCACCGAAAATCTGAATAAACCCGAATTGTGCCGGCACTTTTCGTGAGTGGAGCCGCGTGTTTTGCGCCATAGTCTGCATCACTTCTCCCAATCTTCGGCTGAATCTTTCGCGGCTGGGTGGACGAAGAATTACCGTACAGGCGGGCCCGGGCGAGGGATAGGCTCGATTTCAATTGAACCAACTACACTATTTTACTTAGACTCGCTTTCATTGGAAATGGTTTTGTGCATCTTCGGCCAAGTTGAACCTGACGGGGCCCGGGGACTGGTGCTTAGCCCGCCGCGTCCGTTGAGGAGGAATCGGGTGCACCTAAGCGAGGGCTTTGGCCAATGGCTGCCAATAGTTCACCCGCCAACCCTCCGCGAGGTGCGCAGCCTGACCACCTGGGAAACCGATATGGTCGAAAACCATTTTGGTGGAGCCTGCCTGCTCAACCAACTCAAAGTGAGCAATAGAAAAAATGCCGGGTTCCCAATCCACGACACGCCACGCCTGAACAATTCTTTGTCCGGGGGCGAGTTCGAGTTGGCGTCCCACGATGTGGCCGCCGAAGACGCTAAAAGCGCCGCCGAGTTCCCGGCTGATTTCAGCGGGCTTCTTCGCAAGCGCCATCGCTTTCATAGCAGCACTGTTGTCGATCACTTTTTGAAATTGCGAGGCGACGGTCAGCGCCTCGTAGACTTTCTTGCGACTGGCACTGAAAACAATTTCCTGATGAATAGCTTCCGACGTGTGTGAGACCTCGCCTTCTCCTTGGGCTCTCAAGCGCGCTCCAAGGCCAAGTCCACCAAACAAAACAGCCGCCGTGCCAAGTAGTTGCCGCCGAACCGGCGACACCAGCGTATTCCTCGGATTCTCGTTCGTCTTCATTCGCTCCCCCGATCCTCGTTTTCTATCTTGCAGGTCTTCAACTTTCCCCTTTATCCAAACACTGCTCTAAAATATGTTCAAAATAATAGTTTGGGTTGGCGCTATGCTTGCTCCCCGCGAGCAAATTGCTTGTCTGAGGAGACCCCGTGCCCTATCCAGCCGGTCATCGCGAACGAGTCCGAAAAAAGATCGTTGATAGCGCGAGAAGACTGTTCAATCGCCGCGGATTTGAAAGCGTCTCCATCAACGAGATCATGGCCGATGCGAAAATGACGCACGGCGGATTCTACAGCTATTTCGGGAGCAAGAGCGATTTATACGCGGAAGTTTTGAGCTGTTTCTTCACCGATCCGGAGTGGAAGAATTGCTGGGAAGGCGCTCACGTCGATTTGTCATCCAGCGATGTTGGCCCACAGGTGGTTCGCGCATATTTGTCGCGCCAGCACCACGAAGACGTGGAGAACTCATGCCCGATGGTGGCTTTGCCCACAGACGTGGCGCGGAGCGGAACGAGCGCAAAACGAGCCTTTGAGACGGTGTTTCGCGCGATGGTAAGTGTTCTGGAACGCAGCATGGCGGACAAGCGGAAGCCACGAAAGTCCAAGGCGCAGGCGATTGCAGCGCTGTGCATCGGTGGAATGGTGGTGGCAAGAACGATGGTCGATCGGCCGGCCGCTGACGAATTGCGCAGGGCGTGCGCAGCGATGGCTCTGCAACTGGGCGGGTGGGACAAAAAGTCGAAGCTCAAATTAGCCTGAATGAATGTGGAATTTAGCGAAATTTTGGCTGGGAGGCCTGGACTCGAACCAGGATACCCAGAGTCAGAGTCTGGTGTCCTACCAATTGGACGACCTCCCAGCCGGTGGAGGTGTAGCAACAAAAACGAATCGCGGCGGGTACCCGATGATCGGGACAGCCACGATTCATCCTTATTAGGTTAAACGGGAACCGAAAATCCGTCAACCAAACCGCGGTAAATTGCTGCGAGGGAACGTCAGGAATTGCGCACGGGAACCATCTGGCCGTTCTTCATAACGAACTGCGTATCGCCCCAGGTGACTCGGTTGGAAGCGAAACTGGCGAGCCACACAATGAAATGAATGGCGTCGCGGAGCGGAATCAACCACCAGCGGCGGCGAACCGTTTGATCCTGGAGAACGCCCACGCCAACGGCGAACGCCATTGAGAGCCGCAACAGAAGGTACGCGCCGAGGCAAATTGCGGCTGTGGTCGCTGTATGTGAGAGTACGGCGGCGAGAACAGCCCAGGGGAGGCCATGGGTGAAGATAAGGCCGATGTACGAGATTGGCCGGCAGAGACGCACGGTTCGCGCCCAGCGGAGCTGGTGGTCCCAGAAAGCGCGAAGCGTTTGCACGGGATACATCGTGGCGACGACCTCGCGCGAAAGCAGCACTTCTCCCCCTGCTGTCGCTATGCGGTGGCCAAGTTCGTAATCATCTGCGAGCAGCTGAGCGATCGGCTCAAGGCCACCGATGCGCTGAATCCAACTTTTTGTTGTGACAATCGATGCGCCAAGCGCAAAGTTAAGACCCTCTCTGCGCTCCGCGACCAGCACTCCGGCGGCAAAATCGGTCGCAGCGCCGAGTGCTTCGATCTCGGCAAATACATTCGGCTGCACGATACCTCGATAGAGGCTGGTCACCGCTCCCGTCATGTTGTCCGCGAACGGGGCGACCACGTTGCGAAGATAATCTGGGCCGACACGAACGTCGCCGTCGGCAATCACCACGATCTCGTGGCTCGCTTCACGTGCCATAAGCGCCAGATTGTTTACCTTACGATTTTCGCCAAGGAATGGGGCGCCCGTAAGGATCCGGATTTTTCGTTCGGGATACTCAGCAATAAGTGCCCGTACAATTTGCAGAGCGGGATCGGTCTCTTCATTGGCGGCAAATAGAATTTCGTAGCTGGGGTAATTTTGTGTGCAAAAACTCGCAAAGTTTTCAGCGGAACCAAAATCGGTTCCGTGGACCGGCTTGAGCATACTAACGTCAGGAGTAAATTCAGAGCTCGAACTCTTCCGCGAACGCCGCGAAAACTTCAGCGCCGCAGAAATCGAGGCCGAGTAAAAGCCAAGCGAGCAGAAGAACATCAGCCAGACAAAATAATGCCAAAGGACCGATGCGACGTGCGCTAGCTCGCGGGGATGGAGTTGAACAAACATTCGATAGACGATTCGACGGCTGAAATTTGCGTAATTAGAAGCTTAGCCGTTTGCGGACGTCTCACGAAGAACAATGCGCCCGCCTTTGACCAATTGATAGCGTTTGTCCCGCCAGACCGCGCGCTTGCTCAGGTAACTGGCGCACCAGACAGCAAAACCGAGAAGGTCGCGTGCGGGATACAGCCACGCGCGCTTGAGCGCGACGGGATCGCGCACGACGCTCCAGCCTATGGCCCAAGACTCAACCATGCGGTTAACGATAGCGGCGAGCAAGAGCGAAGCACCAAGAGACCAATGGGCCGTAACCGCGCCGGCGAGCAGACCAAAAAAGCCATAAGGCATTGCGAAGATAAGTCCGGTCCCTAAGTGACCCCACGGGCGCGACCAGCGTGTGCCTTTTGCCCAGCGGACCTGCCGGTCCCACATTCTCTGAAACGTCATGGGCGGAACGACATGATCTATGATGTGCCGTGACAGAACAACGCGATAGCCGGCCTTCTCGATGAAATTGCCGATGACGAAATCATTCGAAAAGTAGTCAGCAGTCACACGATAGCCGCCTATTTTTTCGACGGAATCCTTGCGCGTGACAATGGTCGGCCCTAGTCCAAACTTCATCCCTTCGAGCAGATTGGCGGTGACCACTCCCGCAGTCATTTCGATGGACATTCCGATGGCATCCATCGCCGACCAGAATCCGCCCGTGTTTTTCCCCCGATAGACACATGTAAGCATGCCGACCGAAGGATCGAGCATGGGCGGCACGACTTGGGAAAGATAATCAGGCGCGACTTCAACATCGCTGTCGCTCGTGACGAGGATATCGTACGAAGCAATCTCGGCCATTCGCGTAAACGAAGATGCGGGAGGGTTCGGAAACTGCGGCGGACCGGTTACAAGGATGCGGCAATTGATTTCGGGGTGGCGGGCAGCAACTTCTCGAATAATATCCAGTGCGGCGTCATCTTCTTCGTCCGCGGCAAAAATGATTTCGTAATCTACGGGGTAGTCCTGGACGAAAAAACTTTCGATATTTTCACGCAGGTGGGGTTCCGCTCCGTGCACGGGCTTCAGCAGCGAAACCGGAGGAAGCGTCTTGGTTTCAGTTGCGACGCGTTTCTGTTCACGAGCCTCGCGGTGAAACTTTGCGGCGCCAATGAGCGCAAGAATCAAAAAAACGGTTGAAGACCCAATTCCCACGAACGCAAGTACGAACAAAGCGAAGCCAAGGTAATGGATCCAAGCGCCCACTTAGCGCTCCTGCCGGGAGATCTGTTTACTGGCGGCGAGCGGGGACAGATCGCGGGAAGACGCAATATCTCGGAAATAAGCGACTGCGTCTTTGGGTAGCTCGGTGACAACGACGTCCGCACCTGCACGGCTCAGTTCGGCGGCACGTTCCTCTGAAGTGTAACCCACGCATTTCATTCCACCAGCAACAGCGGCCTGCACGCCCGCAACGGAGTCTTCCACCACGACAGCATCTCGAGGTTTGACGTTCAGCTTTTGCGCAGCGAGCAGGAAAATGTCAGGCGCCGGCTTGGGGCTCCGAACGTCGTCGCCTGTAATGACGATTGAAAAGTATTCGCTGACGCCGAGGACTTGCAAGGATTCGAGCGTACGCTTGCGTCCAGCCGACGTAGCCAGCGCGCACGGAATTCCCGCATCTCGCAGTCGCGACAGGGCCTCCGGAATACGCGGCTTGGCCTGAAGATTCCTTGCCGCCAATTCGTAGAGTTCATCTTTGCGACGGCCCCAATGCCGAATTTCCGAATCGCTAAGCGGGCCAAGATAGTGCCCCAGAATTTCGCGGCGAGGGTGGCCTGCATACAGGAAATCGACATTTATCGAATCGGGATTCAGGCCCGCTTCCGCAAGAAGAGACTTCCACGCCACCTCGTGGATGGGATGGCTATCCGCGATAACCCCGTCGAGATCGAAAATGACGGCCTTCAGCATGGTGAAAAAATGAATGAATTTCCGAATTTATTCGGCATTGGCCTGCATCATGCGATGGCGGATCGCGCGGAAGATAGCGTGCGTCGCGCAAAGGTGCGCGTCTTCAGTGTGTTGCATATTGTCCGAAGGCACGATGAGGCAAAGATCGGCCAACGATTTGACGCGACCGCCCTCAAAACCGGTAAGAACAAGGGTGCGAAGCCCGAGTTTGCGGGCCTCTTCCAGCCCCCGAACGACGTTTGGAGAATTACCGCTGCCAGAAATCGCAAGAACGGTGTCACCTTTTTCAGCAAGGCCCACAAGTTGTTCGGAGAAAATATCCGCGTACGCAAGGTCGTTGGCGAGCGCGGTAATCAACGGCACGTTGTCCGTCAAAGCGACGGTTCGCAGGCGCTTGCGGCCGGCGGCCACGGTGCCCTTTCCAATGTCACACGCAAAATGAGAGGCGAGCGCCGCACTGCCGCCATTGCCAAAAATGTAGAGCGCGCGGTCCCTTCCGTAATTTTCCCAGACGGCATCGGTCATCCGGTCGATCACAGAAAAATCGAGGTGGGCCAATACGTCTTGTAGCGAAGCGAAATACTCTTTCGCTGCAACGCCAGAACCTGCCGCAATGGAGGCGTTTTTCATTTTTTCTGATAGATTCTCGCGATCAAAACAGCCCATAAAGTATAACGTGCCTATGGAAAGGCGACAACGCAATCCACCACGACATCGCAAGAAGTGGCACGCTATGCGCTTCTGCCAACGGCGAGAATCGGATCGTTTCTCCCGTCATTGTGGAGAACCTGCGACCCTTCCGAAATCAAAGCAATCGACATTTCGCGCAGATTCCCAAGCGCTTCACGCACTTGTTTCTGCTTTTCCGCGCGGCAGCTCAAGAGCAGGAAGCCGCCGGCGCCAGCGCCAAGCAACTTTCCACCTTCCGCGCCCGCGTCGCGCGCGATTTGATAGTTGGCTTCAACCAAGCTATTTGTGATCCCGCTGGCGACGCCTCGTTTCAATTGCCATCCGCGGTGGAGAATTTCACCAAAGATATTCAAGTCGTTCTTTTCGAGCGCAACGCGGAGTTCTGCAGCCAGCTCCACCATCTCTTCCACGCGATGGAACTTTTCCTTGTCAGCCATGTTGCGAGATTGCTCGGTCAGAATGGAAGATGCTTCCCGCTCCTGGCCAATGTAAAAGAGCATGAGCCGCTGAGAAAGCGCTTCACGCGTCTCCGCAGTGCATCGCACAGGTTCGACGTCGACGCTTCCATTCTCGTGGAAGCGAATAAAATTCAAACCGCCAAAAGACGCAGCATATTGGTCTTGCCTGCCGATGGGGGCTTTGACGCGGTCCAATTCAATTTCGCAGGCCGTGGACGCAAGCTGCTCGGGACTCGGCGACTTACCCGAGCGCACGTAGAGCGCATGCAAAAGGCCGACGGTAAATGCGCTGCTGGATCCCATGCCAGTGCCGGCGGGAACGTCGGCGAAGCTGGCGATTTCCATGCCGCGTTCGATTCCCAAGAGACTTAAGCACTCGCGTACGATGGGATGTTCGATTTCCGCGACACTCGAAACATCTTCGGTACGCGAATACTTGATGCGAATTTTGTCGTGAAAATAAGGATGAATGGCGATGTACATCGCCTTGTCGATCGTGCAGCTGACGACAGCGCCGGTTTTGCGTTTGTAAAACTCCGGCAAATCGCTGCCGCCGCCTGCAAAGCTCACTCGAAAAGGCGTTTTGGTCAGAATCATGCTAGTTTTTCTTCTAGAGCCGCGAGGCCGGCAGGGCTCCCCATGTCATAGAAGGGTTCTGGGGTTTCCCAGGCATGCATTTCGCCGCGATCTATCAAAAGCGGAAAAATCTCCTCTTCCAGGGAGCACTTTTTGCCGGATGGCAGCGTTTTTAGGATTTCTTTGCTCAAGACGATGACACCCGCGTCGACGTGCGTCAAGCCTTCGGCATCCTGTTTCCGATAGGCTAGAACTCGCCCGTCGTGGTCAACTAACAGATTATTGGGAACGTGGTCGGAGGGCAACGCGGACAAGGCCCCCGTAGACTTCTTGTACGCGACGATGAGCGCCTGGCAGCGAAGCATGGCAAACCTTAAAACCAGCGCCGAATAATCAATTCCCAGAAAAGTGTCTCCATTGAGCAGCACAAACAGGTTTTGCAATTTTCCTTCGGCGTTCTTAAGCGCGCCCCCGGTACCCAGCGGGGTTGGCTCGTAAGAATAGGAAATGTTCAACTGAAACTTTTCACCGTCGCCAAAATATTCCTCAATTCGTTCACCCAGGTAAGCGACCAGCAGCAACGAACGGTCGATTCCCGATACTTTCAATAGTTCCAACTGGTGTTGCAAGAATGGTTTGCCCGCAACGGAGATCATTGGTTTTGGAATTGTCTCGGTCACAGGCCGCATGCGCGTGCCAAGGCCCCCGGCAAGAATGACCGCTTGCGCGCTGGATATTGTGCTCCGTTCCGGACTTCGACTGGGTTGCAAGTGTATGTTTCCTGTTCCGAATACGAAGCCAAGAAAACGGCGTGAAAAAAGAATAGTCGATCTCGGCGATCGAGGCCAGAGTCAAGCGCGCATGATAAACTTTTGCCGCTAAGCTAAGTACGATTCCGCCGGACGAAAAGTTTGATTGTGTTCGCCATCCGAGACGGAGTTATTCCCGTTTTCTTCATTCCCAGACGCACCGTCGATTTCTTTGGACGAGAGCCGCTTCGAGAATTTATGGAAAGGTTCAAGGCGCGTCTACTTCATCGCGCGATCGGAAGAGCGAAAGGCTTAGTTGGAAAAGTTTGGCACAGCATTCGAACTGGTCAGGAGGCAAATTCGTTATACAAATCAGGCATGGGCGCCCGGCGGTAGGAAGCTGTAGAGACTAACGAAGCGGGATATTGTCCAAAGACACGAGCGTCGCGCCAATGCAAACGAGTACGACTCCAGCCCACCGCGCCGCATTCACTTCCTCCTTCAAAATATATTTTGCGCCGAGCGTTCCGACCACGTTGCTCAGCGCAGACGCGGGGATCACAAAACTAATCGGTTGCCACGACAAAAGTATCAGTAACAAATAAAAGGAAATCGCCATAAGAGGAATGCCAACCCAGAACCAGCCGTTGCACACGGCGCGACCAAGAAATTTCAGGACTTGCTTCGGCCGCAACCGCTCTGGTTCACCAGTGGCTTTCATGCCGTAGGTCATGGCAATCTCGCCGCCGGTGGTGGTGCATAAAAAGAGCGCCAGAAGGAGAAACGTGGCCATTACGCGACTGCTTTCTGTGGCGCCGCCACTTCAGTGGTGCGAGGCTTCGTCTGTCCAACCAGCATCACGCCGATACAAATCAGCACCACGCCAACCCAACGCCTCGGTGAGACGCTCTCGTGCAGAAAGATCACGGCCAGGAGAGTGAGAAGGGCGTAGCCAAACGCGCCGGCAGGCATCACGTAACTATAGTCCGCCCAACTCAGCACGGTCATATAGCAAATCATGAAGCCAAGCAGAAAGAAGATGCCCAGCCAAATAATCGGGTTGGCAACAGTGAGCCCAAACGCGTGCCCGAGACCGCTGGCGGTAAACTGCACGGCGCCGATCGTCGACATGCCCCGTTTCAACAGCAGGTCACCGACGTTGGCGCACACAACCATCGCCAAGACCATGACGAGCGTCTTTATCCTAAGCCTGCTCTCGCGTCCCATCGCTTGGTTCGTGTTAGTCGTTTCCCGATACAGAAGTCGTGCCCGGAACGCTGACCATCGGCTTCGGCGCGTCGCCGCCCTGCCGTACCCACTTCCAGCGCTCTGAACGCAGTTTCAGGAAGCTGGTCGCCTCATGGTAAAGCCGCTTGCGCTCGTGGCTATCCCACAGTGCCTCGCGCACGATTCTCCACGCAACGCGCGGCCGGAAATAGTATTCGTCGTAGAACCGGTTCACCGCGCCCATCATTTCGGTTTTCGAAAGATGCGGATATTCGATATGCGGCAACTGGTGACCGCTGTTGTCCGCCAACGCTTCAACGCGCAGGAAACCTTCCTTCGACATCTGGTCGTGAAGTTCCGTACCGGGCATGGCGTGGGCCAACGAAACCTGGATCGTTTCGCAATCCAGCTCCTTGGCGAAATCAATCGTCTTCTCGATCGTTTCCTTGGTCTCTCCGGGCAAGCCAATGATGAAATCGCCGTGGACCTTGATGCCCACCTTCTTGCAATTCTTCATGAACTCGCGCGCCATCTCGACTGTCGCACCTTTCTTGATGTTCTTCAGAATTTGCGCATCGCCGGATTCAAATCCCACGATAAAGAGCCGCGCCCCGCCGTCCGCCATGGCTTTCAGCTCTTCGTACTTGCTATGGCAACGTGCCGTGCAGGACCACTGAAATTTCAACGGTTTGAATTTTTGACTCAGCTCAATCGCGCGGTCTTTCCGGATATTGAACGTGTCGTCGTCGAAAAAGATTTCTTTCATCTGTGGAAAATACTCGAGCGTCTTTTTCACTTCGGCTACGACGTTGTCTACTGACCGCGTGCGCCACGCGTGACCGGAAATCGTCTGTGGCCACATGCAGAAGGTGCACATCGCTGGGCAGCCGCGCGTCGTATAAAACGACACGAACGGATGCAACAGGAACGGCACGTTGTAGCGCTCGATTTGCAGATCGCGCTTGTAAATGTCCGATGCAAAGGGCAGCGCATCCAGCTCTTCGGTATGCAGCTGTGGCCGCATCGTGTTGTGAACGATCTTTCCGTCTTTGCGGTAGCTGGCGCCGGCAATCTGTTCCAGCGGCTTACCGTGGGCATATTCGGTAACCGCGTGATCGAATTCGCCGCGGACAACGAAGTCGATGTCTTCACTCGTCATCAACGTTTCGTCCGGGCGAATGTGGCCGTGCGGGCCAACGAATGCAATCTTCATCCCCGGGTTTGCTTCTTTGATCTTGCGGATTAGCTTGATATCGCTGTGGAATCCAACCGTGGACGTGTAGAGAACCAGGAATTCGTAGGCCTTGCTGATTTCGATCGTCTGCTGCCAGTTCACCTTGTGGGGCGATGCGTCGAGCAGCCGGCTACCGGGAATCATACCGGCAGGATAGGTCAGCCAAACGGGGTACCAATAGGACTCAATTTCGCGTGTCGCGGGCCACCGCGAGCTAGCTCCACCGTCGAAGTTCTCAAAACTCGGCGGGTTCAATAGCAACGTCTTCATTACATCAGGCATTCGTCATCCTCAGTGTGGTGCAATGTCAAAGCCCTAAATTCTGTGCTCTGTGTGGGTTACCGGGTTCTGCCCAACCGGTCTGCGTGCTGTTACTTCGCCACTATTCTAGTGTACCTGACTCGGTGGCGGAGCTAAACCACAATTCGAGCGTGTTTCGAATGCCTATACGATGCCTCGGCACGTGGTGGCGTTGTGGCTTTCCTGCACTTTTGTTACGAAATTTTGAACTGGGTATCGGTCTGCGCTCGCTTGAGCCGTTCAAGGATTGCTTCGACCCAGTCTTTATGTTCCGGCTTCATCAAGACGGAGCGGAGGCAGGTCACCGTTTCCGCATCGCTGGGATTTTCCAGACCGGCGCCGCTCCAAAACCGGCTCGGAAGCTCGGCAATCGCCAAATGCAAATCATGCTTCGCGGCGGCGGTGAAAATCTCGCGTGATCGTGCCGAGGCTTTTTCCGTTGTCGCCTCGCGCGGAAGAAAGACCAATATGTCTAATTCCGGCTCAAACGCCGGAGCAAAAACCTCTTCGTGCTTGAGATGGTGATAGAAATGAAGAGCAGCCTCGCGTCCCGCTTCGAGCCCCTTCGCAAACTCACCGCTATGCTCGAGCGGCAACAATTTTTGCGTCGCCCAAAGTGCCGCTGCAGCGGCACCAGGCCGCGAACATTCAAGGCTGATCTCTCCCAGATGCAATTCGGCCGAACTGAAATAGGTATATGGCGATTCATGCTTGTAGAGTTTGCCTACCGCTGAATCGCGAAAAAGCACGCAACCGCATCCATAGGGCTGCAGTCCATGCTTGTGAGGGTCGATTACGATTGAATCGGCGTCAGCTATGCATGCGAACGATTTCTCGGCGTGGGCACTGAGGTTCAATGCGAGTTTGAAATAGCCACCGTACGCCGCATCCACGTGCACGCGGAATTCGTACCGTTCTCGCAATGCCAAGATGTCAGCCAAAGGATCGACCGAGCCCGTGGCTGTCGTTCCGAGAGTCGCAACGACCGTGCCGACATCGCCAGTCTTCAACCTTGATTCGAGCGCATCAACGTCCATCCTTCCGTGGTTGTCACACGCGACGGAATCGAAGTCGAGCTGCAGTACCGAGCTGATGCGTTTGTGTGTGTAGTGAGCCTGTTCACTGGCAAGAATTTTTTTTCGCGATTGGAGCTTTCCGGAAACCCACAGCGCCTCCAGGTTGGCCATCGTTCCGCCGCCACACAAGTGCCCGAGGAATTCCGTCCATCCGAACATCGCGGCGATCTCTGCGACTGCTTCTTTCTCCATCGCAGAGGTAGCCCGCCCGCCATCCAACGCATGGTTGTTCGGGTTGACGAACATCGCCAACGCATAGGCCAAACGCGCAATCGGATGCGGCGGCTTGAGCATCTGCCCGGCATACAGCGGATGGAAGTAAGGAAAATTGTCCTGCAGTCTTTCGGCTGTCGCCGCAAGAACTTCTAGTAGCCGGTCATTGTTCGTTCGTCGTGGCTCAAATTCCGGCAAATGGCGAAATCCATCGTCGAGTCTGGCTAGCGCTTCGCCCAGAATTGTGAGGCTTTTTGAATCAAGCATGGAAATTGTCGGAATTCACTCGCTCTGCTACTCCATGACCTTATCAATTTGCCCGGCGGTCCGCAGCAACTCCACTTGCGCCTGCTGTCTCTGGAACGTGGCGTCGAGGTACGCCATCCATCGGTCGCTTTCTTCCAGCCGGGCGCGTTCGACGTCCCGCAGATTCGTTTTTCCCTCTTCGAATTGCGATTGCAGCGCGCTCACGCTTTGTTGCGCCAACTGCAACTGCAGTCGCGCGACTTCCTTTGCGGCATCCATCTCCCGCAAGCGGCGCGTCTTCTTCTTCACATCGGCGCTGACCTGACTTTTCTTGTTCTCAAGCGTCGCTTTCGCTACTTGCAGATTCACGTCCGCCAATCCGACGGCCGCCTTCGTTCGTGCGCTGAAAATCGGCATCTGCACCTGCACTCCAGCGTTGAGATTGTTCCGCTGAAAAGTCTGGAAGAATTGATCGTAATTGTTGAACTTGGCCAGCAAGCTGTACACACTCACCAGCTCCACCGTAGGCAGACGACCGCCTTTTTCGCCGCGGTAACGAAACTCTTTTGCACGAACATCCGATTGCGCCAGGCGAATATCCGTATTGTTTTCCATCGCGAGCGCAACCAGATTCGCGCCTTCCTGTTCAGCGGCACCGGGAAGTTCATCCGCGGCCAATTCAAACTGCTGTTCCGGTCCCAATCCCAATTGATCTCGCAAATAGGTTTCCAGTTCTTCTTGCCTGGATTCGAGCTGCAGCACTCTCTGCGCCACCTGCGCTTTCGTTAGTTGCGCCCGCGTCACTTCCATCGGCAATTCGAGACCTTCACCCGCGCGTTCCTGCGTCACACCCAAAATCTTCTCCGCGCTGTCATTTTCTTTGCGCAAGAGCTCAAGCGAGTGTCTTACCTTCGCGAGTTCCAGATACGCCGTCGCCGTTCCCGCAATCACAGCGCTTCGCATGTCTTCGAGCAGAATTTTCTGCGCTTTCGCTTGTTCCTGTTGCTCCTTCGCAGCTCCACGCAACGGCAAATTGAAAACCTGCTCGGTGTACGTCACGTTGAAAATCGAGGGCGCCCGTCCTCCGGGAGCCTCCGGAATGCCGTAGGTGTATCCCGCTCCCGAGCCGACGTACAAATTCGGCAGAAAATCGGCTTTACTGATCATCGCCGCCCGATCCGCCACCGACGCCTGAATCCGCGCAATCTTGATGTCCTTGCTGTTCTGCAAAGCCAACTCGAGCGTGCGCTTTAGCGTTAAAGCAATCGGCGGCGGCGTTTGTTGGCCGCATAACGCCGTTGCAGCCGCACTCGATAAGAGCCCCGCGATCACAGTTCGATGGAATCGTCGCATTGTCATACTCCGTAAAATACTTATCCCGAGATTATTCGTAACGCAGAGACTCGATCGGCTGCAAGCTTGACGCGTTGTTCGCTGGTAGATAGCCAAAGAAAAGTCCCGTAGAACACGACACGACGAAAGCGACCACAACACTCAGCGGCGAAATCGGCACACGCAGGTTCCCCGGCAGGAAAAATTGCGCCGCCACAGGCACCGCCAGCCCAATCAGGATTCCCAACACGGCGCCACCGCCACTGATCAAAAATGCTTCAATCAAGAATTGATAAAGAATATCTCGCCGCGGGGCGCCGATCGCTTTTCGGATCCCAATTTCACGGGTGCGTTCCTTCACCGTGACCAACATGATGTTCATGATGCCGATCCCACTGATCAGCAACGCGATAAACGCAATCACGATCAGTACAATCGTCAAAGCCAGTGATATGTTTTGCGCCGCGACCAGAATCGCCGTCAACGTCTGTACATTGTATTCCGCTTCCGGTGGATGCCTGCTGCGCAGCAGCGCGCCAACTTGTTTCTGAACCCGGGGGACTTCTTCCGCACTACCCGCTTGCGTATCCAGCACGCGAAGCACATCCGTTCCGGTGTACGACTTCATCAGCCCGAAAGGGACCAACACGGATTCATCTTGAATGTCAGACAATCCATAGGTCTCGACGCGTTCTTTGAAAACACCAATCACGGTGAACGTCAATTCGCCCATGCGGAGTTGCTGACCAACTGAACTCTCGTGGCCATATAACTTTTCGGCAAGCTTCGCCGTAATCAGGCAGACCTTTCCCCGGCTCACCATATCCGTTGCATCAAAATAGCGCCCGCGAACGACAACCAACCGCTTGATGGTCTGGTAGCCGTCCGTCACGCCAATCAACGTTACCGGGCGAACCCTGCCCTCGGCTACGACGGACATGCGCAGATCACTTGTGCCGGCCACTTGCACGACACCCGGAATCGACCGCGCCGCTTCCATGTCTTGCAGTGTCAGCTCATGACTTATCGGCTGCGACTTGTCCGGCGTTTTGACCACTTCCACCCACACCAGATTTGCGCCGACGCTTTCAATCTGCGAGATAACGAACTTCTTGCTCGTCAATGCAACAGTTACGACCAAAACGATGGAAGCGCTCCCAATGATGACGCCAAGCGACGTCAGCGCGGCACGCAACTTGTTCGCGCGGAGTGCATCTATTGCGACCGTAAACGTTTCGTGCAAATGCATCGTGTTCTGGCTAATGCTTCTTGGCCCGCTTCAACGCTTCGTTCGCGTACCGGTTCTTCGGTTCCAGCTTCAAGGCGGCCTCATATTCGTTCGTCGCTTGTTGCAGGTCATTCTGACGCTCGCGCAAACGTCCCAGCCAAAAATGGCCCATTGCCGGCGAAGGATACGTATTGCGCCGTGGCGCATTGCTGATGTAACCACGAATCGCATTCTCCGCTTCGGGCAGCGCCTCGCCCCGCAAGATTGCGGCCACCGCCCGATAAAATGAGCCCCGCGGATCTCGCGGGTTCAGTTTCTCGCCTAGTTTGGCCACCACGATCAATCGATCAGGTTGATCGTGCTTCATCGCATAGTCGCCAATGTCGTAGACTAAATTGGCCGACGTCGGGTTGCTTTCGAGCGCCTTGGTGAATTCGGCGTCTGCTGCCGCATAGTCTTTTTTTTGGCGGCGGCAGTTCCCTCGGGCATAGTGCCCTTCCGCCGCATCCAGCGCCGCGATTCTCTCAATCTCCTGCGCCGCTTTGTCCTCACCGCCGCCCACCATGCCAGGCGCGCTGCAATCGAACTCAATCAGCGCCTGCATCGCGGAAAAATTACGCTCGTCCAGTTCCACGGCCGTGGCAAATTCTTTCCTGGCTTTCTTTGCAAGAGAAATTGCGGCGAACCATCCCGCCCGATCCGCTTTTTCGCCAGACGCCCTACCCAGCCACTCGTGGTTAAGCGAATTTTTTGGATCGATCGCAACTGCCTTTTCGGCGCTAGCGCTGGCTCGCTCAAAATCCTGCATTTCGTAATACGATTTTGAGAGCAGCAGATAAATTTCGGAATTTTGCGGATCTGCAGCGCTGGCCGCCTGCAGTATCTGAACAGCTTTTGGATACTCACCCTCCGTATAAGCGCGCAACGCTGCTTCGACGGCCTCGCTTCGATTCACGGCGCTCGTAGCCGCGGCCCCGATTATCAGGCAAGCCGCAATTCCCCAAAACCGTCGCTTAACTCCCATTGGACCGGCCCAGATAATCCGACGCATCCGGATTCGTCACTCGCACCAGCATGCCGTCTCGCAAGTCAAAATCTCCCGGCAGCGCCACCAATTCCCCGCCACTTAGCCCCGCCAGCACTTCATAATTCGCCGCGTCGGCAATCCCCACAACAATTGGCCGCTTCTCGAGCGAATTTTTCCCAACGTTAATGCCCCCATCTTTCACCACAAAAACAAATCTCATTCCGCCGCTCGACCCAACGGCCGAGCGTGGCACAGTCAGCACGCCGTTCCGCTCTCGCGCGCTGATTCGTACATCCACATTGATGTTCGGAAGTAGCTCCAACTTTTCGTTGTTCACGGAACACAATAGCTCGCCTACGCTTCGCGAGTTGCGGGATACGACTTGCTTCGGTATCGCCGTCGTCTTCCCTTCCCAACTACGATTCGGCAGTGCATCCCACGTAATGCGAACAGATTCGTTCGGTTCCAGCCCGCCCAGCTCCGGCTCATCCACAAAAGCGCGGACGCGAACTTGATGCAAGTCCGCCATCTCGGCCAGCAAATCACCGACTCTCACAAAATTGCCTTGCTTCACCGGCAGTGAATAAAGCGTCCCGTCCGCCGGCGCAGCGATTCGGCCGTCGCGAACCTTGTCGTTCAACGCAGCCACTTCGTTTTGTGCTTGCTGTACTGCCAACTGGAATTTGCCGGCGTCGAGTTTTACGGATCGGTCGAACTCCTGCTTCGCCGCGGTCAAACGGTCGACCTCCGCCTGCGCCTTCGTCAACTCCACTTCATTCGCGGCAAGCTCGTCTTTGGTCGCCGCCTGCTGCGCGACCAGTCTCTCCAAAGCATCGTGGCTGCGCTTGATCCGGTCACGCTCCGCTAGCGCCTTTGCCAAATCGCCGGAAGCTTTCGCGGCGGCGTCCGATCGCCCGCCGCCCAGCGCCGCTCGCAAATCATCCTGCGCCTGCAACAAGCGCGACTGTGCTTGCGCCATCTGCGCCGCAGCGTCCTTCACGTCCAACTCCAGCAGTAGTTGGCCCTTCTTCACCGGCTGCCCCTCGGTGACGTGCACTTTCTCCACGAACGTATCGAGTTGCGCCCGCACCACATAAGGTGAAATCGGTTCTACCTTGCCATTGGTCGAAACGGAAGCCACCAGGTTCTCCCGTGCTGGCCTCACGGCCATAATCTTCGCAACGGGTTGCCGTCCGCTGAGTCGCACCAACAGGTACGCCACAATTCCCGCGGCTGCCAAAAAAATCAAAATGCGGTTTCGAAGTTTGCGTTCCATATGTTGACTGGTTGCGCCTCGCACCGTTCCGGCACACGTAAATTCTCTAAACGCCGCCGGCGTTCTCCAAATTCCTGCCAAACTATTTACAAAACTTGCCTGCCGCCGCCCAGCGGGAAATCGTTCCCCATCAGTTTACAAGAGCCTTCCCACTTGCACTATACAAAGACTGCCATATCTTGCTTACACTCAAAGAGATGCAGGGGCCGTCGCGAGAGATGCAAGTCTATGCCTCGGGTGGCGGCGCAGTCATTTATCACCCCCGCTATCTGTTGTAACCTTATCAACACCGCAACCGTATTACAGTCAGAACGGTTGCGCTCTTTGATTCAGGTCTCCGGTGGGGTGTGCTAGTGATTGAAGCCCGTGGTCTGTCCAAGCGGTTCCAAGACAAAAAGCGCGGCGAAGTGCGTGCCGTCGACAACGTCACGTTTACTGCCCATCCAGGCAAGATATACGGCCTACTCGGCGCAAACGGAGCCGGCAAAACGACCACACTCCGCATGCTGGCCACCATCCTCGAGCCCACCGACGGAACTGCTATCGTCGACGGCCACGACGTTATCGAATCGCCGGAGAAAGTTCGCGCGTCCGTCGGATTCCTGTCCGGAGGCACCGCGCTCTACCCGCGTCTCACTGCGCAGGAAATGGTCGAATACTTTGGCCGGTTGAACGGCCTCGACGAGACCACCCTCAAGAAGCGCCTCGACGCTATTTTCGACCGCCTTGACATGAACGAATTCCGCGACCGCCGCTGCGACAAGCTCTCCACCGGCATGAAGCAGAAAACTTCCATTGCGCGGACGCTCGTCCACGATCCGCCTGTGATGATTTTTGACGAGCCTACCTCCGGTCTCGACGTCATGACCGCGCGCACGATCATCGGCTTCATCAAGGAATGTCGCGATCGCGGCAAAACCGTGATCTTCTCCACGCACGTCATGAGCGAAGTGGAAAAGCTCTGCGATATCGTCGGAATTATTCAATCGGGAAAGCTCCTCACCGAGGGAACGCTCACTCAGCTTCGCGAAAAACACGGCGAACAGGATTTGGAAGAGATATTCGTCAAAGTCGTTGCGCCCCTGTACGTCGAACCGGAGGCCAAGTAAATGTCGCTCCGAAATATTGGAATTGTCTACCGCAAGGAACTCCGCGAGGCGCTCCGCGATCGCCGTACTGTCATCGCCAGCGTCGTCATCCCGCTCTTTTTGTTTCCTCTGTTGAGTGTAGGATTCGGCACGCTGGTGTCCTCCATCGTGGATAAGACGAAAGAAGCTTCTCCCAAGATAATGGTAATCGGTGGTGACGATTCCCCTGGCGTTCTGGCAAGTCTTAAGGCCACGCCAAAAATTGAAATCGTTCCTGCAGCGTCCAATTGGAAAGATTTGATCATTGAAAAACAAATTCCGGCTGCCATCGAAATCCCACCGGGCTTTGACAAAAGTGTCGTCGACCAGAAGAAACTCGAAGTGATGATTTACAACTATTCAGGCGATTTGAAATCCGATATCGCCGCGGGCAAGATGGACACCGCCCTGAAGGCCTACCGGGATGACGTCGTGAAGAAGCGCGTCGTCGCGCAGAAATTGCCCGTGGAAGTGCTGGAACCGTTCGAAGTGACGCAAAAGAATATAGCTCCTCCGGAAAAATCCGGCGCCGCGCTTTTCTTTGGCGGATTCATCGCCTACATCGTCGTATTCCTTTGCTTCAACGGGGGTATGCACCCTGCAATCGACCTGACCGCCGGCGAAAAAGAACGCGGCACTATGGAGACTATTCTATCGAGTCCTATTTCGCGCGCCCACCTCGTTGTTGGCAAGTTCCTTCTTGTGCTGACTACGGCGCTTTCCACTGCTGCTCTTTCGGTCATCTCCATGGCCATTTCCTTCGCCTTGGTTAATGTGCTTCATGGCAAGACGATTCAGGCGGGAAATGAAGGACTGGCAATGCATGTAGGGGTCGGCGCGGCGCTGTCCGTTTTCATTATGGCCGTTCCACTCGCGGTCCTCTTTTCATCCATCTTGTTGATGATCGCGTCGTTCGCGAAAAGCTACAAAGAAGCGCAGACGTACATCATGCCGATGGTGTTCATCATCATCATTCCAGCCATCGCCGCGATGTTGCCCGGCGTCGACCTCAACGCAAAACTTGCGCTCGTGCCAATCTTGAATGTGAGTTTGCTTTGTAAGGAGCTCGTCATCGGCACGTACCACTGGAACTACATCGCCATCATTTTCACGTCCACGTGCGCGTACGCGGCCGCCGCCTTGTTTTTGGCCGTAAAAATGTTCCAGCGGGAATCCGTACTCTTCCGCTCCTAGCTCACGTGGACACGGGAACTCCGCAGGGTCAATCTTCGTATCTCCTCATATGAAGCGTCTCGGCCGAATCCTCGTCATCTTGATTCTCTTTCCTGCTGCGCTCTCCGCCATCGGTGGCTGGTTCGCTGGCCCCATGTTTCTTCATCCCATCAAGCGCCCTCTGACTACGAGCCTGATCCGCGAGGCCGACGAAAGTTTTAAACACACGCACGGCACGCGAGAAGATATTGTCGTCCGCGCCCCGGATGGCGCTTTGTTACGCGGCTGGAAGGTTCGCGCGGAAAAGCCGAATGGCTCCTGGGTTCTGCTCTTCCACGGAGTCTCCGATAACCGCATCGGCGTCATTGGCCAATCTGAATTGCTTCTCCAGAACGGCTACTCGGTCCTGATGATGGATGCGCGGTCACACGGCGACAGCGAAGGCCCGATCGCCACCTATGGCTGGCTCGAACGAAAAGACACGAGCGCAGTCATCGACGCGCTCGAACGTACCGAACGTCCTCGACATCTTTTTGCACTCGGCGAATCCATGGGAGCGGGCATCGCCTTGCAATCTGCCGGCGCTGATTCCCGCGTCGAGGCCGTCATCGCAGAAGCCTCGTTCGCCAATCTGCAGGAAGCCGCATACGACTACGCCGGCCTCCGCCAATATCCATGGCTGGGCAAGACGCTCTTCGCTCCAGGTGCGTGGCTGATGGTCTATCGCGGCGAGCATCTTGCCGGTTTCCCGGGTGCCGAAGTTTCCCCGATGAAAGCTGTGGCGGCACGAGCGTTCCCGGTCCTTATTATCTGTGATGGCGAGGATCACGCTCTTCCCTGCCGTCACAGCGAAATGATTTTCCGCGCCGCGCTTGGGCCGAAAGAATTTTGGCGAGTTCCTCGCGCATACCACACGGCAGCTCTCGGCTATGCGCCGGACGAATTCAGAAAGCGTGTTTTAGGTTTTCTGGATCGCTTGCGCAACATTCGGTCGGACGTCGCCAACTAGATCGCTTTCAGCACCATCAATATGCGGTCATCTTCGTAAATCCCGCCCCGCGAGTGCGCATTCACCGCTTCCAACACGCCGTCCATTATTTCTTGCGGAGTCAGAGCTCGCAGGCGCGTTACCAATTCCGCCAGACGCGGCCGGCCAAATTCATTTCCCGCTGCGTCCATGGCTTCCGTGATTCCATCCGTACAGGCCACGAGCAAGTCATCTTTTCGCAACACAAGCTCGCCGCATTGATATTCCTGGTCGGGCAGCAAGCCCACTACCATCCCTCCCTCCGTCAGCCATTCACACGATCCATCCGCCCGGACAACCGCAGGCGGCACATGACCCGCATTTACATACCGCAAGTTTCGGCCGCTTTCATCGAGCGCTGCCAAAAACATGCTCAAGTATTTTGTTCGCCGTCCGCCTGCCCCGGCAATCACCATTTTCTGATTGATCGTAGCCGGCAGTTTTTCCAGCGGTCCGGGCTGATCAACCAGCGCGTGCAAAGTCGCTTGCACGTTCGCCATTACAAGCGCCGACGCCGCGCCTTTCCCTTCCACGTCCGCCACCACGATCAGGAGTCCACCAGACTCCGCCGGCGCCAGTCGCACAAAATCGTAGTAGTCTCCCCCGACCATCTGCGACGCGCGATGCGACACGGCAATTTCCACACCGGGTACAACTGGCGGTGAATTTGGCAACAGGCTCGCTTGAATCTCGCGTGCCAGCGACAAGTCGCGTTCCAACTTCTCTTTTTCAACCCTCTCCCGGTGCAGTTGCGCCTTTTCCAGGGCGATAGCCACGTGCGCGCTGAGCGCATCCAGAAATGCCTCGTCCTCGGTCGTAAACGCGTCTTCTTTATTCAGCAGCTGCAGCACGCCGACAATTTGTCCGCCTTCATTTCGAATTGGCAGGCATAGCAGGCTTCGCGTCGTAAATCCCAGCCTCCGGTCCACGTCCGGTTCGAACCGCGGATCCTCATACGCATTTTCGAGCTGTAGAGACTTTCCATTCTGCGCAACCCATCCGGCAATGCCACGGTCCGCCGGCAGACGAATCACCTGCTGCTCCAGACCGAGACCGACGAGCGACCAGATTTCATTTTTTTCAGCGTCAACCAAAAATACGGTTCCTCGTCCGGCGCCTGTCTGCCGCGTCGCAATCTGCAGAATGATATGAATCAGCTCGCCCAGATCCAGCGTGGAATTCAGCTTCTTTGTCGCCTCAACAATGCTCGACAGCTCCTCCATCGTCCCGCGTCGCTCGGCAAGAGCCAGCGCGAGCGCTGCAAAACGCGCCAGCAATTCAAGCTGCGATTTTGCTTCATCAGAAAACGCACTCTCTCCATGCACCTCCAGAATTCTCATACGAAAATCGTCGCCGCCAAGCGCACCCGTCCAAGTCGTTGACGGCAGATCGCTTTTTTCTGTCGTAGTCGTCCGATCCAGACGCGCGGCACCTTCCGGCAGCGTCCCAATCTCCGCCCAGATGTCCGCAACCCCTTGTTCCAGCCGCCACAGTCGCGCTCCGACCGCACCCGGAAGCGTCGTCGCCGCCCGCACGACACGCAATGCGAGTTCGTTTGCGGGGATGCGGCCTTCCAGTTGGCCAAGGCTGTCTGCTAATTCGGCAGGAACTCCCGCGGCCACACTTCGGCGCGGGTTGCTTTGCGGAGTACTTTGCGGCGTGCGTTGTGGGGTGGGCTTCATTCGGAACGTGCCGTCGTCCGCGGCACGCGCCGCATAGCCTAACAAGAGAATCGCGGGATGAGAAGAGCGCAGTGAAATTTCACTTCGGACTGTTCGACCTCTCCTGGTTCGTTTCCCATTCCTGGCTCAGTCGCCGCACTGTTTCCCGGAGTCGCACCGCGAGCGCAGCAATCGTCTCGAGGCGCGTCTGCGCTCCGGGCGGCAATTTTCCATCGTTCTTGCGGCGCACTTCGGAAAGTAACAATTCCGCGTTCCCCAATATTCCCGTCAGCGGATTGTTAAGCTCGTGCCGCAGCAATTGACCGAAATCGTCGATGCCAGGGCAGCCTTCCGCCAGTTGCTTCTCGTTCTGCGCCGCGCGGACATGAGTTTCCACTTCGCGGGATCGTTTCAACCGCCTCTCTACCGCTTCCGCTGCCGCAGGAAAATTGGCGTCCGGCAAACCGATATAGTCCGCGGCTCCTGCTGCTACGAGCGCGTCAAGTTCCACCGGCCGCTCATCATTTCCGAACACAACGACTGGCGCGTAGCCTGCCAGTACAGACACCACCGCGTCCAACGGCAAAGGCACACCGTCGCGGTTGTTTCCACGAACCGCGGCTTCTTGCAACACAATTACCGCTGGCGTCTCTTCCCGCATAACCATTCGCGCCGCGTCCACGCTTCGCACGATTGCAATCCGCAGCTTTCGCTCGCGCAATTGCAACTCGCTCCTCGTCCGCGCGCACAACTCCTCGTCGCTGCTGATTAATAAGACAGTCTGTTCCCGTGTTCCCATGGTTTATCCCGTCGTTGCTGTGCTCTTCCGCAGTGGACTGACTCGTCGTACTCCGGAACTATCCTTCGTCTGCAACACTTGATGCACCTTTTCCAGCAGTTCCTCCACGCGAAAAGGCTTCGCCACGTGTGGCACGCGGTTTTTCGTCAAAAACGCGTGCGTCTTCGTCCCCAGCACATCTCCTGTCACAAAAAGAAACTTGTCTTGCAGGGCGCGCCGCGCGGGCGTCAGGGATTCGTACAGGGTCTGCCCATCCAAATTCGGCATTTTCATGTCACAAACGACCAAATCGAATGCGCCCCGGGAAATCCGCGCCGGCGCATCCCTTCCATCAAGAAGTGTTTCCACCTCGAAACCTTCATCGCGCAGAACGTCCGCGATAAGCTGCGCGACCGTCGGCTCATCCTCTACGACAAGCACACGCTGTGACGATGTGTCGTTGGCAGATAGCGACGCCGCCCGCGATTCGCTTACCAGCGTTGGCTGATTCCCTGGCCTTGTTGAATCGTTTTCAGCCGTCCCGAGTTGTTCAGCAATAGGCAGTTCGACCGTGAAGACAGCGCCGCCGCCTCTCGGACTAGTCACATGTACCTGGCCCCCGTGTTCCCGCACCAGGCTCAGCACAATCGCAAGTCCGAGTCCCGTCCCCACTCCAGCCGCCTTCGTTGTAAAAAATGGATCGAAAATGCGCGCCATGATGCTTTCCGGTATCCCGGGACCGGAGTCGCTGATCTCCAGTCGCACGCGATTGTCCGCGGTGTGTTGCGTCCTCACTCGAATCGTTCCGCCGCTGTTTTGCGATTCGATAGCCTGTCGGGCATTTCCAATTAAATTGATCAACACCTGCTGCAGTTGGCCGGCGTCGGCCACGACCCTGGGCAACTGTGCGTCCAGCCAAATTTCCAAACGAATCCGTTCGGCCGCCAGGCTGAATCTTTGCAAGTCAATCGTCCGTTGAACCAACTGGTTCAAGGACACCGGCCGCCGCTCCGGCGCCGTCTCTCGCGCCGCCAGCAACATGCGGCGCAGGATCGCTCCCGCGCGTTCCGCCTCGGAAAATATCTTTCGGAGTTCCCCGAAATCTCCTTCCGCGTCTTTTCGTAGCAGCAATCGCTGTGCGTAGCCGAGGATACTCGTCAATGGATTGCTCAATTCGTGCGCCACGCCCGTAACCATCTGTCCTAGAGCCGCGAGTCGTTCCGTTTGCAAAAGCTGCGCCTGAAATACCCGGTTCGCGGTCAGATCCCGATAGAGCTCTATTCGCCCCATTCGTTCGCCCTGCGCGTTAAGTATCGGCCGCGACGCACGCTCCAATACTCGGGCCGCCGGCCGCACGAGGTGTACCTCTTCTCTTTCCCCGCCGTCGAGCCGCTTCGCCAGGTCCAACCAGTGTTGCGTAAAAACACCTGGGTCGGCGCTATGGCTCCGCAGTCTTGCGATCAAGCTGTCCAGCGTCTTGTATTCATCTACTTCACTGGGGGCCAGCCCAACGATCTGCGCGAAGCGCAAGTTCATCAACCGTATCTTTTCCTGTGCGTCGTAGACTACGACTCCCTGATCCAGCCATTCCGAAAGCCCGAGCAGTTCCGCCTGTGCCCGGCTTTCTTCCTCGGATCGGGTCACGCTGCTCGGCATCAGCGTAACCGCGCTATGCGCCAGCCCGGCTTCGCGCGAATGCATCCAGACGCGCGCTCCGCATTCAAGTTCCGCCTCCAACGACTCGTGCTCGGTCCGTGAAAGGCCTATCTGCTTCCGCTGCCACACAGCAACTTTTTCCCGGTCTCGCACACGAAAATATTCGCTGAAGTGTTTGCCCCGTGGCAGCGAACCGTGCTTTTCCCCGGAACTCCGCCCCTCCAGCTCCGGCGTTAGGAGAAGAGTCCTCGCTGCCCGGTTGCTCGTGCTCGGTTCGCCTCCGGCGTTCAGCATCACAATTGCGTCTGTGCTCGCCTCCAGCAGAGACTTCGCCTGCCGTTCATCGCTCACCCCCGCCAGACGCTTTCTTTCGGCAAGCAGAACGGTAGCCGCCAGCTTTCCCCGCAGCTCGATTCGTTCCAACGCGGAGAGTGAGGCGTTGTTCGGGTGGAATCCGGCGAGCATCACAGCTGCCGGCCCGCTCGCTTTCTGCATAAACGGTACGGCCACAACCCGAAGCAGCGTCTGCCCCGCATGAGACCATTTCAAATCGATGCCCATCGTCCGCCGCGCTTCGAGCGCTCGATACGACAGTTCCTTCACCGCTTCTTCCGCCATCGAATGCCGGGGCTCCGATTCCCCGGCGGCGCGAACCATTGTGAAGATTCGTTTCGTACTGTCGGAATCAATTTGCTCCGTTACGATGGCCGCATAAACGGCGCCGGCACTGTCCCCCAGGCTGGCCCCCGGACAGGCCCCTGGACTGGCCTTGCACAAACAGCTCTCGACGATTTCTTGCAGTAAATTCGCCGGCGAGGCACCTTCTTCGAGCCCTGCCAGAACCTTGTTGCACAGCAGGATATCCTCGCGTCGCTCACTGGCCAGGCGGCGTTCTGTCTCAAGCGCCAGCGCAATCGAGAGTTCCAATGCAACCGACTGCATCCTTTCTTTCGGAAGTGCCCGCTGCGGCGCCGTCACGCCCGCCAGCAGGATGCCCCGCAGTTTCCCCGCGTGCTCGATCGGCACCCAAACCACTTTCTGTAGCCCGACAAGGACGCCGACCATAGGGGCGACTGAATTCTTGTTCAATTGAATTTCTATTTCTGCCCCGGCAATCAAGCGGGCTGACGGCAGTACGGCCTGTGGTGCGAGCAAGCGCCATTCTCGCGGCGTGTCGTTATTTTCTCGGTCCCACACCAATCCCTGAAACGAAGAGTCCGGAGCATTGCTTTGCCGGCCGGTCCCATCCAGCCACACTCCAAGCCGGTCTGCTGGTTCTCCATCAGCCAGTTCCGCCAGTGCTTCCTCAATAAGTTCCTCGCGGCCCCGCCCGTGCAGCGTCGCCCGCCGCAATCCCTTCCTGGCCACGGGTTCATTGTTTTTCTTCCAAATCCGCATCAAGTCTGCCCGGCCCTCTTGGCGCAAAACTGCGCCAATGCTCGGTATTGCAGAACGATGCCCAAAGCTGGCCAGGCAAATCGTTACAGTTCATACAGTTATGAGAGGCGCGTGGTGATACGCAATTCCATGTCGAAACTTGAATCCCTGTCAGTTCCATAGTGGGCAGGCGGGAATAGTGTGCCGCTGCGTCGGGGCAACTCGACACAAATCAGCAACCGGGTGTTGTGCAGGAATCCGTTAAGCCAACCGCAAACCAGCCAGAAGCTATGCTTCCAGCTGGTCGAGTTTGTACTGTTTCAATTTTCGGTAGAGAGTTGTCTTGCCGATCCCCAGCAGACGCGACGCCGCCAGCTTGTCGCCATCCGTTTCGCGCAATGTCCGCAAGATCGCGCGCCGTTCCAACTCCTCCAGCGGAAGCAATTCGTCTCTTTGTGGCGAACGCTCGCTCGTCTGAACCTGAAGGTTCGACGGCAAATCTGCAACATGAATCAGCGGCCCCGAGCTCATCGCGATCGCGCGCTCGATTGCGTTTTCCAGCTCGCGTACGTTTCCCGGCCAGTCGTGCGCCATCAATCGTTGCATCGTGTCCGCGGAAATGGTTCGCACCGGCCCGTCGTTGGGAGAATATTTCTCCAAAAATGCCGCCACCAGCAGCGGTATGTCGGTCTTCCGATCGCGCAGCGGCGGCAGTTTGATTTGCACAACGTTCAATCGGAAATAGAGGTCTTGCCGGAACGCCCCCGATCGGATCGCGCTTTCGAGATCTCGATTCGTTGCGGCCACGATGCGCACATCGATCCGGCGCCGCTCGGTCGAGCCAACCGGCTTCACTTCCCGCTCTTGCAATGACCGGAGCAAACGTGCCTGCAAGTCGGTCGGCATATCCCCGATTTCGTCAAGGAACAGCGTCCCGCCATTCGCCGCTTCGAGCAATCCCTGCTTCGACTGCACCGCTCCAGTAAATGCGCCCTTCACGTAGCCAAAGAGCTCCGACTCGATCAGCGTCGGCACAAGCGATGAACAATCCACCGGCACAAACGGCCCGTCCTTTCGCCGGCCCAGTACGTGCAAACTTCGTGCAACGAGCTCTTTGCCTGTCCCGCTTTCTCCCAAAACCAGCACCGGGTGCTCGTGTCCGGCGACCTTCTCAATCATCTTGTATACGCGCTGCATCTTGGGCGACAGCCCGATCAACTTGCCGAACCCGGGCAGTCCCTGATTGATCTGCTCGCGCAACAGACGGTTTTCTTGCAGCAGATCCACCTCATGCATCGCATGTTCGAGCCTTGCCCGCAATTCTTCGATCCGAAACGGTTTAGTCACGTAGTCTAGTGCGCCCGTCTTCGTCGCTTCGATTGCCGAATCGATCGTTCCGTACTGCGTCAAGACAATCACCGCGACCGCGGGGTGCATTTCATGCAGCGTTCTTAGCAGTTCCAATCCACTCGTGCCCGGCAATTTCAAGTCGGTTAGCACAATATCGATCGCCGATTGGTCCACCACCTCCAGAGCTTCTTCTGCCGACGCGACCGCCGTAGCTTTCAAGCCCGTCTGCTGCGCCACCGCCAGGCACAATTCCCGCGTCGTCTCTTCATCGTCCACTATCAACAGATGCAGGGGCGCCGTCGCCGCGTGTTTCGGTTCTTCCAGGACTGCCTGCGCTCTCATGGAGTGGTCCTCATTCTTTCCCTTGCAGCTACTGTTCCATTCTCGTACAGTCTCCATCGTGTTCATAAATAAAATAGTTACCCTTTTAATTATCACAGGATTACGTTCCCGTCAATTCCGTTTTTGAGAAACTGCGAGTGGAAATCTGGCTTAAACGACACTATAAAGCTCTAATCGCCAGCGATTTGCAGGATTGGAACTGCCCTTAGTTCCATTTCGGGAATCGGCGTCGTTCCGGCCCTCTACTTCCACGAGAAATACTCCATTCGAACCAGTCCCTGCATAAAACCTACGCGTCCTTCCGTCCAAAGCAATCGCGAGTCCCGGGTTTCGTCTCCCCGCCAATCCCAGTTGTCCCCTTGGTCTCGCGAAACATTTACCCCGAGCCGTCGCATTGGTACGACCGACAGCCTCTCAGAGACCGAGACCGGCAGGAGCAATTCGCAGAGCACCAGTTTGGCCGTAGCCCTGTCCATGATTTCCCAGTCAAAAAAACGCGGGCCCTCCGGCACATCACCGAAGAGCCCGTTCAGTTTCGTATTGTCCTTGAACGACCGCGTGAATCCGGCCGCTATTCTCAGTACGTCGCGCCTTCCGGTACGATCACAAAGTCCACGCGCCGGTTCGCCTTTTCCTGTCCCTTTTCCTTGGACGCTTCGCCCACGCGCGTCGAAATGCGCGCCGCGTCGATGCCCTTTTCGCCGAGGTACTTCTTTGCAAGCTCCGCGCGTGTCGAAGCCAGCTTCGGTGCCTTCGGCTCCTTCGCGTCCGCATAGCCCACGATCACCAGCTTCGCCGTCGGGTCGTTCTTCAACCGCAGCGCCACGTCGTCGCCCACGCGCTTGCACGCGTTGTCGAA
>Ga0137409_10000735_pt1 | contig 35763 bp, 32 predicted proteins | sample CZODoug1_16funga_FD_122059 | JGI IMG/M metagenome (GOLD analysis project Ga0137409, IMG submission 122059) | Vadose zone soil fungal communities from Angelo Coast Range Reserve, California, USA - CZODoug1_16fungal (Hybrid Assembly) | ecosystem: Environmental > Terrestrial > Soil > Vadose zone... | reverse complement strand
TTCAGCGGCCGGGCACTGCGCTGTGATGATCGATGGCACTTTATGTATCTCCGGGCCGCTGCAGCCGGTTGTTAGACCCCAGCAGTTACGCGACATCCACAAGCGTCTGCGGATGCCTTGCCGCTACCAGGATCAATGTGCGTGCCGCGCCGGAGGGCGCTCGGCGTCCCTGTTCCCACTCCTGCAGAGTGCGTACGGAGACTCCGAGTAATTTGGCAAACTGGGACTGCGAGAGGCCCGTTTGTTCACGAACATCCGCAACAGCGGGAATCTTTGTAACTCGGCCATGCTCGCCGCGCTTGATCTCGCGAATACCCTCAAGAATCTCCTTACCGATGTTTCGCTTGGCCTTACTCATCAATCTCCTCCCGAATCTTGCGCAAGACGTTCGCCGGAATGTTCTCGGCAACGTTCTTGGCATATATCGTCAGCATCCAGATCTCACCTTGGCGGGTACGTGCGTAATAGATGACTCGGACACCGCCGCGCTTGCCGCGTCCCGCAACTCCCCACCGGAGTTTCCTCACGCCACCTGTACCGCGAATCACATCACCCGCCTGGGGATTCGCTACCAAGGCCCACTGAAGCGCTGAGTATTCCTCGTCACTCAGATACTCACCGACCAAGCGTGGAAACAGCTTGGATTCGATGAACGTGTACATTTATCGATTCTACGTCATTGCCGTATGCCGTCAAATAACTGGCTGCCGGTGTCTAACGCCGGCGTTGAGCCGCGCCGCGACAAGGCCGACCGCCGAAGGCGGCACTGCAGTCGAGCGTCGGCTCGAACGCGTAGTTAGGCGGTCTTGCACTGGTATCCGCGGCTCTCCGCACCTTACATTGAAGAAATGCCTCGCCCTTCAGCATGGAGCTATCCAGCAGGACGAAATGACGTGCTCGAGGTGCTTGGACTCTATTCTAGTCGGCCGCAAATAAGCGGCTTGCCGGAGGCACAACCGGTTGATTGAATTCTTATGCGCCCGGCTCATGTTACGCCCGGCGTACCGCCAGAAACACGCCGACCGACATCAGAATGAGTCCGATGCATCTCTGTAGAGTAATGGTATGGGTTGGAGCACCCAATAGGCCGAATTGGTCTATCGCCGCCATGGATATGAGCTGTCCTAGAAGTACAAAAGCCACGGCATTGCCGACGCCGAATCGTGGGGCTACCCAGGTAATGCTGAGGACATAGAAGGCTACGAACACACCGCCCAAGTAGAAATAAAACGGCAGCGATGTTTTTTGGAATTGCCTCACGCCACCCTCTACAGCGAAAAGGAAAGCAACCGAAATGGAAAGCGCCACTAGAAACAGTACACACGCAGCAAACGCTGGGCTTCCGTACTTAGTGCCCAAAGTTGCGCTCAGAGCCGCCATGACAGGGATGCCAATGCCGGTAGCAAGCATGAGACATGAGAAGAAGAGTTGGTTTGCCATTAGCTAGGGAACTTCTCGAGTCCAGGAGGATAGGAGGCGTCCGCACCCGCCTTTTAAGGGAGGGCACACCCACAAAGTCCCGCGCACAACACGCCACCGACCGCGAGGGCACAGCGGTCCTGATCGCATCACGCAAGCCTAACGTCCGCGTTGAGCAACGCGCTGCTGTGTAATGGATGCTGGCACTTTATCCATTTCGCGTTTGCTCCAATGATGAGATGGACTCCTCCTGCTCTGGCAGTACGGCATCGATGTGCCAAGCTGAATGTGTGTGCATCAGCTGAAAAGCCCAACCAGGAGGAGTCCGCGATGAATGCTACGACCGTCGGTGTAGATTTGGCAAAGAGCCGCTTCGAAGTTGCCGTGGCGGATGGGGAGTTTCGCATCCAGCGCCGCGCGCGTCTGACGCGGCTGCAGTTTGCGCGCTTCTTCGGTAATCACCCGCACAGCCTCATCCTGATGGAGGCCTGCGGCTCGGCGCATCACTGGGCGCGCACCCTTCAGGCGCAGGGCCACGAGGTGCAGCTCTTGCCCGCGCAGCACGTGCGCGCCTACGTGAAACGCAACAAGACCGATGCGGCGGATGCCGGCGCGCTCATCGAAGCGGCACGCTGTGCCGAGATCCGCCCGGTGCCGGTGAAGTCAATCGATCAGCAAACGATCCAGCAGCTGCATCGCCTGCGCTCCCAATGCATGGGCACACGCACCGCGCGCATCAACTTCCTGCGCGGTTGCCTGCGCGAATTCGGCATCAGCGTCCCCGTGGGCGCACGCCGTGGCATCGACGCCGTACGTCAAGCGCTCGCTAGCGCCGATAACGGCTTGCCCGACTTGCTCAGGCCACTCATCGAGGAGGCGCTGGCGGAAATCGCCTGCCTCGAGCAACGCAGCGCGCACCTCGAACGCGAGCTCGCACGCCTCACGCGTGCGGATCCCATCGTGCATGCGCTGATGAATATCCCCGGCATCGGCTTGCTCACCGCCACGGCGCTGCGCGCCGCGATCGTCGACATCCAGCGCTTCGCCTCCGGCCGACACCTCGCCAGCTGGCTCGGGCTCACCGCTCGGGAGTATTCCTCGGGTGAGAAGCGACGCCTGGGGCGCATCAGCAAACGTGGCGATGTGTATCTGCGAACGCTCCTCATCCACGGTGCGCGTGCCGTGCTCAATGCCAGTCTCGGCGCTGCACGTCGGGGCCGAACACTGGACCGGCTGCGCACTTGGGCACTCGCCACCGAACAGCGCTGCGGCTACAACAAGGCCACCGTCGCGCTCGCCAACAAACTCGCCCGCATCGTGTGGGCCACCTGGAAATATCAGCGCCCCTTCGATGGCAACTGGACGCTGCGCACCGTCGCGGCCTGAGGCTCCATCAACCCCACCGGCACCGCTGCACTTGAAGTGATCGCTCTCATGACAAAGCGGATCGGCCGCTGGCGCGGCGAAGTCGTTAACAACGCTGGCCTTCAAAGGCCCCTCCAACGATTGGCTCCGCGCCGGCGACTCTCATGATGTCCAGAGCCCTAAACACTCCGGCTCACCAACAGGACGAATACACGGCTGCAGCCGAATTCCGCTCGCTCTCAGCGCCTTCGCTTCAAATCACTTGCAGGAGCAGTCCATACACGCGTTGTTAGACCGCGCTCGAGCGCGCATTGGTCAATACGCTCTCGATAAATGCCGCCTTTGCAGCGGAATACCGGTCCCGCTCGTTGCCGTAATGTACGGCAAGGTCAGTTTTCAGCGCAAAGTAGCGCGCCGCGACGCCAGGATCTGATCGAAGCGCGTCGCGGAATTGAAGATGCTGCTGCCAGAACCGCGACGAGCGCTCTACTGCATGAACGTGAACCTCGGGAGCGCTGAGAGAGGGCTTCGCAAAGAAGCGTCGCTCAGGGAACGCTGATTCGAGCGATGGGACATATTCGTAGCCCAGCGCACGAAGCAGAGGGATCCGATCTACCACCTCAGCGAGTGTCCTAGCACCGAGCATGATGTCGACAATCGCCTTTGCGCCTAATCCCGGCACGGCTGTGCTGCCGATGTGTTGAACGTCCACCGTGGCGGGATCAAACACGGAGTGAATTAAAGCCGCCTCCGCTGCGAATCGAAGCGGCCAGCTTCGGTCGTACGGAACGATCTCAATTGCGGGCTGATGCGTCACGTGGTCAAGTGCGCGGTCTAACGTCCCGGCTCAGCGGCCGGCTGCTGTGAACTGGACGCTGGCACTTTATCCCTCCCCGGACCGCTGCAGCCGGTTGTTAGGCGTCACGGTTACCACAACTACGGCGTATTCCAACGAATGTGCTTACCAAGCCGGTCGACGTCTGCGATGTTCGTGAGCTTCACAGTCCACTCACCGGCTGGGTTTTCCTCAAAACTATCGAAGTCCTGGCTTAGGCGCTCGCGCGAGTACTCGCCTGAGCGGACAGCAGGCGGACGGAAGTAAAACAGCAGCCATCGCTGATTCGTGATGAATGAGTGAGTCTGTTCCCCAGAAACGTCATGAAACCGGAAATCGCGAACGTCACCCTTCCACTGGATGTGGCACCTGTATCGGCCAGAGCAGGCGGCGACTCCGACGATGTATCGGAAGGCGGCGCGTGCATCCGGCACGTCGATGTAACTTTCCCAGTCCCGATAGAGCTCGCTGTGTTTCGCGTCGGTCAACACAACCGTCTCCTGTGTGACGCCTAACGTCCCGGCTCAGCGGCCGGCCGATGTGAATTGGATGCTGGCACTTTATCCCTCCCCGGACCGCTGCAGCCGGTTGTTAGGCGACATCACTTGGCACCCCTCCCGTGCGATATGCGCCAACCACGTTCCAACTCAAACCGCCACGAAGGATCGCCGCCCTCTTTCTCGATCAGAACAACAAATGTAAGGCTCGCATCAGCCACGCTACCGACAATCTCCCAGCATCCAGGCGTGGGAAATACGAGGTAAATGGGCTGAAATCCTGTATCGCCGTAACCATCTGAGATGTACGCATAGGCTGACGCGGCGTGGCCATCCAACCTTCGGCCCCCAACCTCCAAGTCGCCCTTCTTCTTCCGGTCCCAACCAACCTTTACTCCCAATCCTCCATCAGCATCCACAAACCCAGATCCGGGTCCAAACACCATTCTGCCGTGCGGCCACAGAACAACTTCAAGCGCCTCGTTGCCGTAGACACCGCCCTTCCCGCCATTTACCTCAGTTACGGGGCACACAAATGGTTCGGTCGAGCGCGAGTTCTGCGGCGGTGCTGCCAAGGCAAGAGAATCGAGAGCCATGGCTCCGCCGAGTACTGCGCACACCGCGATCAACCGGGCCGACACGGCGTGAGGTCCGCTTGGCATGACGATGACCTTCGCGTGTGTCGCCTAACGTCCGCGTTGAGCGACGCGCCACTGTGTATTGGATGCCGGCACTTTATCCATTTCGCGTCTGCTCCAACGCGTTGTTAGAAGCCGCGGCCCGCGTCAGCCAGATAATCGCGGCTAACAAGACTACGACGCTCCCGATGAAAAAGCCGACAATGAATCCGATACCAGCGTGTCCCCAGTCAATGGGGAGATTCCTAGCGGCCGCTAGGCCGAGATTGCCTGCGGGGATCCAAATCAGGCAACCAGCAAGCACGACAACCGCCATCCGCAACCACCGACGCATCCGCAACCTAGACAGGCACCAAGTCAGAACCGAAATCGGCACCCCAAACGTGAAGGCGGAAACCACAATCGCGGAGATGACGTCCACGTCTATGCCCGGCTTCTAACGTCCCGGCTCAGCGGCCGGCTGCTGGGCTGTGAAGATCGATAGCACTTTATTCCTCCCCGGACCGCTGCAGCCGGTTGTTAGACGACCAACTTGGGTTGCGAGCCGGAGCTCTCGTACTCGAAATCCCAGCGTCGACTGTGGACTGCCCGGAGCACGTCCGCGATCGTGATCGGAAGGAGTTCGCGTCGCCAGCGCCAAAACGACGGGAGCAAGTACCCAAGTGGGTTGAACCCCTCAGGACCGAAATGTCGACGCCACCGCATCGCCGATAAATCGATGGCGAAGGCTCGAACTAGCGCATCAAAGAATTCGACAGCGTCGTCACCGTCCATACCCAAGTCCTCGGCGAGCCGGTCCGTTTCGTGGAACCGCTCGGGAGAGCCTCCTCGATTCCTCGCAAGAAGCTGCATCACTTGAGCCGCAATAGGGTCTGTGCCCACCGTGCACCAGCCGTTGGTCGTCTAACTCTAAGTAGACCAACCAATATGTGGTTTCAAAGGCGCAAACATTGCGTCTATCTTGCTGCGGTGTCTCTGTATCAACAACTTGGGTTGCAAAGCTCGGTAAAGCTCAACACGAAAGCGCAGGAGTTGCGTCTAATCTGACAACGTTGAGTCTAATCAGAGACTTCGTTGCGAATTGGCTGTATGGCCGATACTTCAATCGACGACGACAGCCGTCCCGCTCGCGCTCACCATCAGCATGCTGCCGCCGGCGCCGATCGTTTCGTAATCGAGATCGATGCCGACTACGGCATTCGCGCCGAGTCGCTGCCCCTCTTCAGCCAGCTCCTTCAGCGCCATGTCGCGCGCGTCCCTGAGCACTTTCTCGTACGAGGCCGAGCGGCCGCCTACGATGTCGCGGATGCTCGCGAACAGGTCGCGGAACACGTTCGCGCCGAGGATCGCCTCGCCGGTGACGACGCCCTTGTATTCGTGAATGCGGTGGCCGTCGATCGACGGTGTCGTGGATAGCAGCATGTCTCAGGGCCCTCGCGTGCAAACCAGTGCGAAAGCGTGCGGGCAGACAATCCCGCGGTCAAGACTTCGGTTGGCTGTCGTGCCAGGCGGCGAGCAGTTCGCGCTCGCGCTCGGGCGTGAGGCCGGCCTTGAGCTTGGCCTGCTGTTCGGCCGGACGCGAGAGCTGCCAGGCCAGCGTGTCGCGCACGGTTGCGTTCAGCGGCCGGACCTTGAATCCCGCGTCGAGGGCGCGCTTGGCGCTCGTCAACGCAAAACCCGCGTTTTCGCCCACCGCGTGCGACCAGATCGGCAGGTCGCCATCCACGACCTGGTGCGCTTCGAGAAATTCTGCCGGGACCCACGTGATGCGGGCGTCCGATTTCGCGGCGCTGCTGCAATCGACCAGCAGCTCGCCCATCGTGAAAGTGTGGGGCGGCGAAACCAGGTTGAAGATTCCCATCACGCGCTGCTCGATGCACATGACCGTGAACGCGGCGAGATCGCGCACGTCGATCACCTGGATCTCGTCCTGCGGCGTGTTGGGAGCGAGCACTTCGCCACCGCGCGCGACGCGGGCGGGCCAGTAGGTGAAGCGATCGCTGTTGTCATCGGGACCGACGATGTAGCCGGGCCGCAGCACCGTCACGTGCCCAGGCATCGCTCGCTCTGCGGCCTGCTCGCACAATACCTTGAGCGGACCGTAGGTGTTCTCGTCCACCTTTTCGACCGTTTCGTCCTGGAGCTTGCCGAGCGGGGAATTCTCGTCATTGGCGATGGCGAAACTCGCATACGCCGAAATGCTCGAGACGTACACGTACTGCGACACCGAATCCTTCAGCAGGTCGGCTGAGAGCGTCACCACGCGCGGCACGAACGCCGACGTGTCGAGCACCGCGTCCCACTTGCGTCCCTTGAGCGTGTCGAGCTGGCCGTTGCGATCGCCGTGCAGGATCTCGACGTCCTTGACGCGCCCGACGTTGGTCTTGCCGCGATTGAAGAGCGTGATCTCGTGGCCGTGCGCCTGTGCGACTTCAACGACGTGCGGCCCGATGAAACGCGTGCCACCGAGGATCAGGATCTTCAGCTTGCGCGGTGACTGCTGCGCCGCTGCATTCAATGCCGGCAGGGTCGCGAGCAGCGACAGCGCGGCGCCCGCATTGAGGAATTCACGCCGATCCATGACCAACCTCCCGCTGATCCACTTCAGTTGCCGATGTACTTCTGCAGCCACTCTTTCTTGGTCTGGTACCAGAAGAGTGAATTCTGTGGCTTGAGCACCCAGTGATTCTCATCCGGGAAATACACCAGCTTGCTCGGCACGCCGCGGGTCTGCAGGATGTTGAACAGCTCGAAGCCGTGATCGACCGGCACGCGCCGATCGAGCTGGCCGTGGAAGATGAGCGTCGGCGTGTTGAAGTTCGCGGCCGAGGTGTGCGGCGAATAGCGCGCGAACTCTTCGGGCTTCTCCCAGTAGTCGAAGAAGCGGCGCTTTTCCGCGGCGTAGTCCGCTGCGTACTGCGTGAAGTTGTCGAACACCGCGGCGTGTGCCACCAGCGTCTTGAACGGGTGCGGCCGGCCGAGAATCGTCGTGGCCAGGAACCCGCCGTAGCTGCCGCCGCCTGCCGCCATGCGATTGGTATCGACATACGGCTTCGACATCAGGTACTCGGCGGCCTTGATCGTGTCCTCGTACGGCATCGAGATCAGGTCCGGGTTGATCGAGTCGGTGAACTCCTGTCCGAAGCCGCTCGAGCCGTGGAAATTGTGCCAGGTGGTGATGTAGCCCCAGCCGGCAAAGACTTCCGCGTTCCAGCGCCACTGCGTACCGTCAGTGATGCCGTTATGCGGCCCGCCGTGCAGCAGCATGTAGACCGGGTACTTGCGCGACGGGTCGAAGTCGGGCGGATAGATCACCCACATCTGGATGTCATCGCCGCGCGCGCCCTTGTAGGTGACGCTCTCGACTTTGCCCATGCGAACGCCCGCGAGCGCACCATCATTGAATGTCGAGAGCTTGGTCGCCGTGCCGTTGCGGGCATTGACGCTGACCACGGTGGGCGGTTCGGCGAAGCTCTGGCGGATGGCCACCAGGGCCGCGCCCCTGAGCACCGGCGAGGAAAAACTCGATGTGGTGGTGATCGCCTTGGGCGTCTCCGCCTTGAGCTCGAAGCGATACAGGCGCCGCGTCCCGGCATCGTCGATTGAACCGACCAGCGAGCGCGAATCCGGCGCCCACTCGAGCTGCTCGGCGGAACGGTCCCACTGTTCGGTGAGATTACGGGTCTCACCGCTCCGTCGGTCGAACAGCATCAGGCGCGTCTTGTCGGCGTAGAACCCCTTGATCTTCTGGCGCTCGAAGGCGATGTAGCGCCCGTCACCGCTGTACTGCGGCTCAGTATCGTCGGCCGCATTGTCGGTCGTGAGATTGCGAGCCTCGCCCCCGTTCGTGGGCACGATGAACACATCCACGTTCGAATCGATCCCGGTGCGGTCGGTGTCGGCAGCGAACGCGACTTCCTTGCCATCCGGCGAGATGTCGTAGCTGCGCGTGCTGGTTTCCTGGATCGACAAGTGAAAGCCCGTGCCGAGGGTGATCGCCTGCGGCTCGCCGCCTTCCAGCGCGATCGAGTACACGTGCGGCTCGCGCTCATCGATGAAGTGGTCCCAGTAGCTGAACGGCGCCTTGTCCCACACCCTGGCGGTCATCTTGGAGTCGGCGCGATCCTTCACGCGCTGCTCCTGTTCACCCCAGCTCTTGAGGTCGGTCCACACCGAAGTGATGAACGCGATGCGCTTCGAGTCGGGAAACCACTTCGGCGCGGACACCCCGGTCGCGATGTGCGTCACGCGCCGCGCCTCGCCGCCATCGATCGCGATGACGTAGAGCTGGCTGTCCTTGTCTTCACCGCGCTTGGAGATGAACGCGATCCATTTGCCGTCGGGACTGAAGTGCGGATCGGTGTCGGAGGCCTCATCGCTCGTCAATTGCCGGGCGCTGCCGCCGGCGGCGGGAATCAGCCACAGGTCGCTGTTGCCCTTGTTCTTGCTGACGTCGTAGCGCGTGACGGGCACCACCACGAGTTTGCCGTCGGGCGACAGATCGGGGTCCCCGACGCGCAACAGCTGCCACATGGCTTCGGCGCTGAGGGGCACGGAATTGGCCGCGGGCTGCGCTTGCGCGACTCCGAACGCGACGAGCAGGCAGCAACAGCAAAGGCGCATCCAGGGAAATCGCATTTCAGGGCTCTCCTGCGGTAGGCGCGCCGTGGCGATTGGCTGTTGGGATGGGCTCAGCGGCGCAATGGGCGCGCATTCTGCCGCGCCACCGCGCCAATGCGCAATCCAGCGGTCGAAGTGCTGCGGGATCGCTACGGAGCGCTCGACGGCGGGGTCGAGCGGTGGCGGATCAGGCCAGGGCCTGACGGCTGCGCCGGTCACGTCGCAGGCGACGGTCGGCGATGAGAGGCATGCGATCGCGCTGGCCGCGATCCTGGCGGCGGCGTGTCGGCTCCGCGCGGCGATCGGCGTGGTGAACGTAGCGACAGGTACAGGTGGGAGCCGTGCAGCCGGGAACCGGTAGCACTGGAGCCCTGTGCACCAGGAAGCGCCGTCCACGCAGCGCCTCGCAGGTCACGCAACAGGTCCCGGCGCTGGAGGGCTCGACTGCAACGGAGTGATAGCGCCGCCGCTTGCGAGCAGTCGGTGGTGCGGGACGGGGCGCCGACAGGACCCAGAGCGTTGCGACAGCGAGGCTGATCGTTATTGTTATTACTGTTGTCAGCATGGCACGCATCGTAAGAGTGCGACGCGGCCGGCGTCCACGGCCGTTTTGACAGAACGCGTCCGGCAAGGGCGCGTTTTCACACAGAATCTGGAGTCCGTGAACCAGCGCACGCGCGCTGAGTCAGGTCTTCACCAGAGATTTACCAAAGCCTTCGCCACGCGCCAGCTTGCAGAGCTGCGCAGGAGCGTTCGACAGGCCGTCGACGATGTCCTCGCGATAGCGGAGGTGCCCTTCCGCGAACCAGGCGATCGCGTCCTTCAGGAATGTGTCACGGCGATGTTCGTGATCCTGGACCACCAGGGGCAGGACCCTGGCATGCGCACCGACCAGGGGCTGCAGGTTGAGCGCGGGCGCCGCTTCGCCATAGCGGCTGATCGGCGCGCCCAGCACGATGCGGCCATTGAGCGCCAGGTGCTTGCCAGTCATCACCGCATCCAGCACTGCGCCGTCGACCGTATCGAAATAAACGTCGACGCCTTTCGGCGCCACCTGGCGCAACCGTTGCTCGAGCGGTTCGCCGCGATGATTGATGCACGAATTGAAGTGCGCTTCCTTCACGCACCAGCTGCTCTCTTCGCGATTGCCGGCGATGCCGATCACTTTGCAGGCCTTGATGCGCGCGATCTGCCCGGCCATGGAGCCGACCGGGCCGGCTGCGCCCGAGATCAGCACTGTTTCGCCCGGCTTGATCTGCGCCAAGTCGAGCAGCCCGCAGTAGGCCGCCAGTCCCGGGATTCCCATGACGCCGAGCGCGGTGGAAATCGGCGCGCTGCCTGTCCTGGCGCGATGCACATGCACGCCGTCCGAGACGCAGTAGTGCTGCATGCCGGCTTCCATGACGACGACGTCGCCGGTGTTGAAAATCTCGTTGCGCGATTCGATGACTTCGCAGATTGCGCGCGCCGGCATCACGTGGGCGGGCCGCACCGGCGGCCCTTCGCCGGCATGGAGACGATCGAGCGCCGAATCGAGCGACAACCACCTCGAGCGGCAAAGGATTTCGCCTTTGCCGGGCGTCGGCGCTTCGGTCTCGATCAGCTCGAAATCGGTGGGGTCGGGCGCGCCGTCAAATGCCTTGCGGATGCGGACCTGCAGGTTCTTCATCGCTCCTCAGGCTACCGCCCGAGGCGCGAAAGGTGAAGTGCGGCGGATTCGCCGCCCGCCGGGGCGCAAGCCCTTTGTCCCGGATTGCGGGCCTGGCCCAGCGGGCGGACGTTTATGAGTTACTTCTCGAGCCGATTGCGTGCGTCGGCGTATTCGCGGCTGTCCAGCTTGCCGTTCTTGTCGGCATCGACGTCACCGAAGATCGCTGCGAGGCTTGCCTGACCCTTCGCCTCTTCCTGGCTGACCATGCCGTCGCCGTTCACGTCCAGTGTGCTGAACTCGGGCAGCGTCGCAGCCGCTGTCGTCTCTTCCGTCGTCGGTGTCGCGGGTTGCGGGGCGGGCTGTTGGGCAGGCTGATCGCCCGCGTATGCGGCCGCGCAGCCGAGCAGTGCCGCAAGCGCGGCGAACTTGATACGGTTGTCCATGAGTCTTCTCCTGGCTTTGAAATATTTACCCTGGCCGCGCTTTGCAGGCACGCGCCATACAGCAGAGACAGCAAACGCCATGCCACGCATTGCGACGTGTCTGCTTTCAAGCGGTTGGCAGGCGCAGCGCCTCGCGCCATCATGCTGGAGACTCCAGCAGCGTCGTCAGATGGCAACGTATTTGAACCGCAGACGGCTTTTGGGGGTCGGATGGCGCAAGGCGTGCACGGTTGACGGGTAATGCGACGGCCGAGATCGATTGTCCGGCTGATATTGATCGGGTTCGCTGCCGTGGCAGTGCCGTTGATCGCTGCAGTGGTGACTGCGGTGGTGCAGGTCGACCGGCTCGCGCAGCGCAACCGCGTCGCGGTGCTGGACGCCGAGAATGCCACGCACGAGAGCCGCGCCCTGATCGAGTTCCTGACCACCATGGAGCGCAGTCTTGGCCAATACGGAGTGTTTCGTGATCGGGATTTCTACCTGACCTACCAGGACGCACGACGTGAGTTCCAGTCCGCTGCGCAGCGGCTGGGTGCGCTCAACCTCAACGCGATCCTGCGCCGGCAACTCGCAGAACTGGTGCAAGCGGAGGCGCAACTCAACCAGGCGGTGTTGACCAGCAGCGGCGATCCGATCGAGGCCACCAGTCCCCAACAGATCGCGGACGAGTGGGCGGCGCTCAACGCGCGCTCGCGTTCGATCCTCGCCGAGAGCAGCAAGCTCATCGCCAGCCATGCGAGTCGCGCCAAGGACATGTCGACCGATCTGCAACGCACCTTGCTTCTGCAAGCCGCCGCCGCTGTGCCGGTGGCCGTGCTCCTGGCCGTGGTGTTCGTGGTGTTGATCACGCGGCCCTTGCGCCAGATCGAGAGCGAGATTCGCCGCCTGGGCTCGGGCGAATTCGCGGCCAGCGTGTCGGTGCGCGGGCCACGCGACCTGGAAGAGCTCGGCAGCCGTCTCGACTGGCTGCGGCGCCGGATCCTCGAGCTCGAAGAGCAGAAGACCACCTTCCTGCGCCACATCAGCCATGAGCTCAAAACGCCACTCACTACGCTGCGCGAGGGCTCGGAACTGTTGCTGGACGACGAGGCCCGCGAGCTCAACGCCGAGCAACGCGAAATCGCTTACATCATGCGCGACAGCGGCGTGCAGTTGCAGCGCCTGATCGAGGACTTGCTCGAATTCGGGCGTACGCAGGTGCCGCGCGTCGAGGCACCGCAGCGCGCCGAAGTCGCCTTGGATCAAGTGGTGCGCAGTGCACTCGAGGGCCAGAGCCTCGTGAAGACCGCCAAGGCGCTCACCATCGACGCGCGGCTCGCGCCGACTACTCTCAAAGGTGACCAGGGGCAGTTGCGCATTCTGGTCGACAACTTGCTGTCGAACGCCGTCAAGTACACGCCTGCGCACGGCCGGATCATGGTGAGCCTGGCTGCGGACGACACCGACGTCACGCTCGAAGTCGCCGACAACGGCCCCGGCATCGATCCCGACGAGCGCACCCGAGTGTTCGAACCCTTCTACCAGGGGCGCGCGCCCTACCAGGGCCACGTGCAGGGCACGGGCCTTGGCCTCGCGATCGCGCGCCAATACGCCGAGGCTCACGATGGATCGATCGACATCGCCGACTCTCCCCTCGGACAGGGCGCGTGCGTGCGTGTGCGCTTTCGCCTGCCGCGAGCCGCCTGAATGAGCCGCGGCACCCGATTGCAGATCTTCGCCGCTGCGCTGTTGTTGGCGGCGTGCCATTCGGGCCCGGCGCAGAAACCCGAGAAGCCCGAGCGCGCTTCGAGCGCGATGCTCCTCAACGGCCTCAGCAGCTATGCGCGCAAGGTCCGCCAACAGGACGAATCGGCTCTGCTCGCCGAGAAGATGCGCCTCGAGTCGTTGCCGGAATCGGCGCCCCGGGACCTGCGCCTCGCGATGTTGCTCGACCAGGAGCGCAGCTCGCTCTACGACCCGGACCGCGCCACTCAACTCCTCGCTCACACGGTGAACCAACCCAACGCGGATCCCGCGGAGCGCGCCTTTGCCGACATGCTGCTCGCGGCGGCCACGAACGCACCGCGCTCCTGCAACGAGAGCGGATTCACTCAGGACCTGGTCGAGCGCCTGGCGGCCGAGGAGCAGCACCGCATGGAGCTCACCACGCGCCTCGAAAGCACGCGCCAGGAGCTCGAGGCCGAACGCAGCCAGCGCGCCAAGCTGGAAAAGCAGCTCGAGGCGCTGAAGTCCATCGAAGCCCAGATCAAGAGCCGGGAAAACGATGCGGGCCGCTGACCCAGTCAACGAATCCGCGCGCATTCTCATCGTCGATGACGATGTGAAGCTGTTGCGGCTGCTCGCGATCCGCCTGCGTCGCGCGGGGTGGACGATCGAAACCGCGGAGGACGGCCGCCAGGCACTCGCGGCGATTCCCGGATTCCGCCCGCAGGTGGTCGTGACCGACGTGCGCATGGGCGGCATGGACGGCATGGCGCTGTTCGAGGCGCTGCGCTCGCAGCATCCGACCCTGCCGGTGATCATTCTCACCGCGCACGGCACGATCCCGGATGCGGTGGATGCTGCGCAGCGCGGCGTATTTGCCTACCTCACCAAGCCGTTCGACAGTGAGCGCCTGACCGAATCGATCGGCAAGGCGCTGCGCGCTTCGGGTTCGCAAAGTGGTGGCGGCGGCGATGCCGCGGGCCAGTGGCGAGCTGAAATCGTGACGCGCAGCCCCACGATGGAAGCGCTGCTCGCCGCGGTGCGCAAGGTCGCACAGACCGACTCGAGCGTGCTGATCCAGGGTGAGAGCGGCACGGGCAAGGAACTGCTGGCGCGCGCCATCCATCGGGCCAGCCGGCGACATGACAAGCCGTTCATGGCGGTCAATTGCAGCGCGATTCCCGAAGCGCTGTTCGAATCGGAGTTCTTCGGCCATCGCAAGGGCTCGTTCACGGGCGCCATCGACAGTCGCGTCGGTCTCATCCAGTCCGCGCACCAGGGAAGCCTGCTCCTCGATGAGATCGGCGACATGCCGCTGACCTTTCAGTCCAAGCTCCTGCGTGCGCTGCAGGAACGCGAAGTGCGTCCGGTCGGCGCGATGGACGCGGTCGCCGTGGACGTGCGCGTGATCGCGGCGAGCCACCAGGACCTGGAGCTCGCCGTGCGCGAGCGGCGCTTTCGCGAGGACCTCTACTACCGCATCAACGTGATGACGCTGGAAATACCTGCGCTCGCGGCACGTCGCGAGGACATTCCGCTGCTCGCCACGCACTTCCTGGCGGCGATTCGCACCAAGCTAGCCGACACAGCGGTCGACGTGAGCGGCTTCTCGTCCGAGGCGATGGAACTGCTGGTCTCCGCGCCCTGGCCCGGTAACATCCGCCAGCTGCGCAATGTCGTCGAGCAGTGCGTGGTCCTTGCTACGACGCCGCTGATTCACGCCTCGCTGGTACAGAAAGCGCTGCGCAGCAAGCCGCGCGAATTCCTGCCGTTCGCCCGGGCGCGCGACAACTTCGAGTTCGACTACCTGGTGAACCTGCTGCAGATGACGCTCGGCAATGTGGCGCAGGCCGCGCGCCTCGCGGACCGCAACCGCTCCGAGTTCTACAAGCTCCTGCGCAAGCACAACCTCGATCCGCAGGTGTTTCGCAGTGAAGAACGGCAGGCGCCGTGACTGGAAAAAGAGACAGGCAAGACTGCAGTATCTACATGCAAGACGGGACCTGCAGACTCTGCCGGTTGTGGGTGGGAACCAGCCGGTTGCGAGGAGGCTCTTAAAAGATGAGCCAACAGCGGAGTAGGGCATGAGCTCACTGAAGCGGATCGCAGTCCTGGCGCTGATCGCAGCCGGACTGCCTGGCGGTTGCCAGACCGTCCAGACCACAGCGCCGGGTGCCATCGGCATCGAGCGCAAACAGCAGATGCTGGTGTCCAGCCAGGAGGTCGACCAGGCCGCCGCGCAAGCCTATGCGGGAGAAGTGCAGAAGGCACGCGAGCAGGGCAACCTCAACACCGATCCACGGGTGGTGCAACGGGTGCGCAACATCTCGCAGCGCCTGATACCACAGACCGCGGTGTTCCGGCCCGATGCGCCGGAGTGGAAGTGGGAAGTGAACGTGCTCACGACCAAGGAGCTCAACGCTTACTGCATGCCGGGCGGCAAGATCATGGTGTACACGGGACTGATCGATCAGCTGGACCTCACCGATGATGAGTTGTCGGCTGTGATCGGGCACGAAATCGGACACGCCTTGCGCGAGCACAGCCGCGAGCGCGTGTCGCGCGCCTACGCGCAGCAGATCGCGCTCACCGGCGTCGCCGTCGCGACCGGCGTCGGCGCGGGCACGCTCGACCTCGCCAACCAGGTCGCGACCGTCACTTTCCAGTTGCCGCACAGTCGCGAGCAGGAAGCCGAAGCGGATCGCATCGGCCTGGAGCTGATGGCGCGTGCCGGGTACGACCCACACGCCGCGGTGAATGTCTGGAAAAAGATGGAACAGGCGAATTCGAGCTCGCCACCGGAATTCCTCAGCACCCATCCCTCGAGCCAGTCAAGAATTTCGGACCTCGAAGCGAGCCTGCCGCGAGTGCTGCCTCTTTACCAGGCCGCGCATCGCTGAGTGATGCCGGAAGCACGCCGCGACTCGCGGAGTCTGTTCCGGCCTGGCCTCAACTGCTGGAGAACTGCGCGTGCGGCGCGGCTCGCGGTGCTGGTCGACGGCGCCGCCTACTTCGACGCCTTCGCCTCTGCCGCGCAGCAGGCGCGGCGTTCGATCCTGATCCTCGCGTGGGATTTCAACAGCCAGACGGTGCTGCGCGTCGGACCGAATGGCGACGCGCTGCTGCTGGGCGAATTCCTCAACTCGCTGGTGCGACATCACCTGCGCCTGCAGGTGCGCGTGTTGATCTGGGATTACCCGATGATCTTCGGCACGGACCGCGAGTTCCCGCCGATCTACGGGCTTGGCTGGCGGCCGCATCGACGCGTGAAGGTGCGCTACGACAACACTCATCCCGTGGCGGGTTGTCATCACCAGAAGGTCGTGGTGATCGACGATCGCATCGCGTTCTGCGGTGGCCTCGACCTGACGACCAAGCGCTGGGACACGCGTGAGCACCGGGCCGAGGATCCGCGCCGCGCCGTGAACGGCAGCGGCTACCCGCCGTTTCACGACACCATGATGATGGTCGATGCAGAAGCCGCGAGTGCGCTCGGCGAACTGGCGCGCCAGCGTTGGCGGGCCGCGACCGGACGCACCGTGCGAGCGGTGCCGGTGCAGTACGATCCGTGGCCGCAGCAGTACTCGCCGCTCGTCGGCGACGCGCGCGTCGCGGTGTCGCGCACGCAGCCGCCGGCCGACAATCGCGCGCCGCTGCGTGAAGTCGAAGAACTCTATCTCGACATGATCGCTGCGGCTCGCAATTGCATCTACATTGAAAACCAGTACTTCACCTCGCTGCGCGTCGGCGATGCACTCGCCGCGCGACTCGCGCAGGCACAAGGGCCGGAAATCGTGGTGGTGCTGAGGCTCCTGAGCCATGGCTGGCTCGAGGAACTCACCATGCAGAATCTGCGCAGGCGCTTGATCGAGCGCCTGCGCCAGGCCGATCGCGGCGGACGCTTCCACGTCTACTACCCGTTCATCGCAGGCCTGCCGTCGGGCACCTGCATCGACATGCACGCGAAGCTCATGATCGTGGACGACGAATGGTTGCGCATCGGCTCATCCAATATCTGCAATCGCTCGATGGGCCTCGACAGCGAGTGCGATCTCACTCTCGAAGCCGGCGGACGCAGCGAAGTTGCGCAACGCATCCGCGAGGTCCGCGATGATCTTCTTGCCGAGCACCTTGGTGCAGAGCGCGCGCGCGTGGCCGAACGCATCCAGGCGTTCGGCTCCATCAGCGCTGCGATCGAGGAACTTGGAACGGCCCAGCGCTCGCTGCGACGGCTCGAAATCGAGGACAAGGTCCCGGAGGCGCTGCTGAACCTCGCGAGCCTGGTCGATCCGGAACAGCCGGTGGCGCTCGAGAAGCTCGAGGCCGAGCTTGGCCCGCGCGCCGTGAAACGGCGCAGCCCCTGGAGTCGGGTCGCAGTTGCAGCGCTGGTGCTCGCCGGCCTCGCGGCGCTGTGGCGCTTCACGCCGCTCGCCAGCCTGGTCACGGCGGATCGCATCACGGATTGGGCAGATCGTTTCGCGCACAACCCGTGGGCTGCGGTACTGGTGGTGTCTGCGTACACGCCCGCGGCCGTCACGTTGTTCCCGCGCCCGCTCATCACCTTGTTCGGCGTCGTCGCCTTCGGCCCGTGGCTCGGATTCACTTACGCGATGTGCGGCATCCTGCTCGCCGCCCTTCTCTCGTATCTCGCGGGGCTGCGCCTCGATCGAGGCACCGTGCGCCGCCTCGCAGGCCCCAAGCTCAATCACATGATCGAGCAGTTGCGCCAGCGCGGCCTGATCGCGATGACGGCGCTGCGGCTGGTGCCGCTGGCACCGTTCGTGGTCGAAGGGGTCGTCGCGGGTGCGATACGGATGCGCCTGCGGGATTTCATGCTGGGAACCGCCATCGGCGTTTTGCCGGGCACACTGGCCGCCACGGTATTCGGTCACCAGCTCGAGGCCGCGCTGCGCGACCCGCGGCAAGTGAATCTCTGGCTGATCGCGCTCGTGGTCGCCGTGTTCGCGGTCGCAACATTCGCGGTGCGTCGCTGGTTGTCCACGGCCCAATCTCATGAACGCGCACCCGCGAGACAGTGAGGCCGTCGCGACGGAGCAGGGCGAGAGCTCCAGTGCAACTCATCGCACCCTGCGCATCGCCACCTACAACATCCATCGCTGCGTTGGTCTCGATGGGCGCTGCGACCCGGGCCGGATCGCGACCGTGATCCGTGAGCTCGACTGCGATGCCATCGGCCTGCAGGAGGTCGACAACACGCCGGGCCCCGCGCCAACGTCCATGCAGCTCGATTTCCTGGCCTCCGCCAGCGCCATGCAGGCGGTCGCGGGCCTGCGGATCCTGCGCCATTACGGCCACTACGGGAACGCACTGCTGACGCGTCACCCGGTGCGCGTCGTGCGCCGTCACGATCTCAGCTTCTCATGGCGCGAGCCGCGCGGTGCGCTCGATGTCGAGGTCGAGGTCCACGGTGCAGCCGTGCGCTTCATCGTGACCCACCTGGGGCTCACGCCGGGCGAGCGGCGTCACCAGATGCGCAAGATCCTGGAGATCGTCGGCGACATCGCTGCCACTTCACCGGTGGTGCTGCTCGGGGATATCAATGAATGGCTGCCGCTCGGCAGGCCGCTGCGCTGGCTGCACGCGATTTTTGGCCGCCGTCCCGCGCCACGCTCGTTTCCGGCGGCGTGGCCGCTATTCGCCCTGGATCGAATCTGGGCGAGTCCACGTGCGAACTTGCTGGTGGTGCGGGCGCACCGCTCGCCGTGCTCGCGCGTCGCGTCCGATCACCTGCCCGTGATCGCTACCATGGAGGTGCCGGTCACGGCGGGCTCATCGAGCAGCGACTAGCGAGCGCTGCCGCGCCGTACCAGGTTGACGATCGCGAGCAGGATGATCGCGCCGAGGAGCGAGACCAGCAGGCCGCTGAAGCTGAAGTCACCCTGGTTGATGGTCCCGGTGCCGAACAACGGTGCCAGCAGCCAGCCGCCGAGCACTGCGCCGATGATGCCGACGACGATGTTGAGAAAAATGCCCTGCTGCGCATCGGTGCGCATGAAAAGGCTCGCGAGCCAGCCCACCAGGCCACCGACCACGAGCCAGATGATGATTGACATTGATCACCTCACAATGAGTTCGCAAACGAAGCGGTCAGGGTTCAAAAATCCGCAACCGTCATTCCTGCGCCGCCTTCCAGGAACAACCGGTCATCGTCCTGCCGCAGCACCGCGGTCGTGATGTCGTTAGCCACCAGCCGCTGGCAGTACTGCGGCTGCTCCTGCGGCGTTGCTGCAATTCGTCTGGGCTGGGCATGCATGGTCTGCTCGCCCGCTCCCTGGATCTGTCCGCCGGACTGCAGGACGAGCACGATGAAAGCTGTAATCGCCGCCGCCGTTTTCATTGACTCATCTCCCTTCCGATTCCCCTTCCAGTAGCTGAATTTGTGCAATACATGTGCCATGGGTTGAGCGCTGTTCGAACGCTCGACGCGCTCGCAGACGCGTAAGCTTTGCGTGCGTCGCGGGAACCATTTGCAAATCGTTGCGACCCGACGCGAAAGCAAAGGGCGCGAAGGCGAGGGGAAGCGCATCGCCGCTGGTTTCGAGCCACATATCGGTCGTTCGCAGGTGGCATGTCGATTGCAACCCTCTCCGCATGGGGCCCAGTGCGGACCCGTTGACACAGCTCGCGAGGCCGCAGCGGCGTTGCCTGTCAGGGACAGAGGCGACAGCAACGTGGCCGAGCGCAGCGGGGTGGATTGCGGACCGATCTGCCCGTCGCGCGATCGTACTGGGCCCCAACCAATACTGAAGACCCCGCGTGCCGGGCTATTGGAACGGATGTTCGCCGCCGCTGTGCTGCGCCGCGTGACCGCGTTCGGTACGTTGCATGGACTCGCCCTCCCGTGGGTTCGCTGGGGAGCCGCTTTTCCCGCCCGGCGCCTGGTCAGCTCTGCTGGCCGTGACCAGTGCCGTCATCGCATCCTGCGTGTCCCTTGCGGCAAATTCCCGGGGCATCCAGCTGCCCAAGATCCGCCGGCACCAGGCGGGAAAGCGACAATTCGTCTAGTACTAGGTGCGGCGCGCCCCGCTCATGATGAAGGTGACGATCGCGCCGATCGGGAATACGAGTGCGTAATACAGCATGGCTCTTCCCCGCTTCGACGCTCAATGAACTTGATTCGTACGATGCGACAAGGCATACATCGATGCCGTCGGCTGGCCACGCCAGTCTCTGTAGGACGACACTCACAATGCGCACCCGCGCCGATTCGCACGCCTGATGTTGCGCGACATCTTCAAAGTCTGGCTGCCGGTGCTGCTGCTCGCGGGGCTGCTCACCGGCCTGTACCTGCTGTTCGAGCAGCGCTACTCGCGTCTCAACGAAGTGAGCGTGCGCGTGCTGCAGATCCAGGAGCGCCAGAAACTGCTGTCGCGTTTCATGCAGCTGATAGTGGATGCCGAGACCGGGCAACGGGGGTTCCTCCTTACCGAGCAGGCCGAGTATCTCGATCCACTGCTCAATGCGGCGCCGCGGATCCGTGAAGTGCTCGACCAGCTGGGCAGGAGTTATCAGCGTGCCGGCATGCCGCTCAACCCGGTGATCGAACTCGGGCAGCTGGCACGGCAGCGTTTCGAGATCCTCGGCGCTGGTCTGCTTCACTACGCCCAGTGGCGCAAGACCGGAACCGCACCGGCGATGCAGGGGTCCGGCAAGAACGTGATGGACCAGTTGCGCAGCCGGGTGCAGGAGCTCGAGACGCTGGAGTCCGAACAGTTCGTGAGGTCACTGGCCCAGTGGCAGACGGACTTGCGCACCACGCGCTGGAGCATGGCGGGCGCAACGCTGCTCAACGTCCTGCTGCTGGTTGCTGTCGGTGCGTTCCTGCTCCGGGCTCTGAACCGGCGCAGCCGCGAAGCCGCGCAGCTCAAGCGCATGGTCGATGCCCGCACGCAGGAATTGCTGTCGCTCTCCAACCACTTGCAGGAAGTCACCGAGCGGGAGAAGCAATCCCTCGCGCGCGAGCTGCACGATGCACTCGGCAGCCTGCTGGTCGCGACCAAGATGGACGTGGCGTGGCTGCATGCGCGCCTGCGCGGTCTCGATCCGGAACTGGAATTGCGCTGGACCCGCATCCAGGAGTCGCTGGACAACGGTGTCGATTTCAAGCGCCGCGTGGTCGAGTCCCTGCGGCCGACGCTGCTCGACAACATGGGGCTGTATACCGCGCTGCGCTGGCAGTTCGACGAGACCTGCGCCCGCAACAACATCAAGTGCACACACCACCTGCCGAGCGAGGAGCCGCAGTTCACCAACGATGCGGCGATCGCGCTGTTCCGCGTCGCGCAGGAGTCGTTCACCAACATCCTGCGCCACTCCGCCGCCACCGAGGCGGAAATGGAAGTCGCCGTGCAGGGAGAGCATTTTCTTCTCACCATCACGGACAACGGACGCGGCTTGTCGCCGGTCGACGATGCCTTGCCGCGTCATGGGCTGGCGGGCATGCGCCACCGCATCAATGCGCTGGGTGGTCAGTGTGAAATTGCACGTCGCGAAGCAGGCGGCACGCGCGTGCGGGTGTCGATTCCCATCGCCAACATCATCCGCAGCGCTACCGCGGATGCGGAGATCACGCACCTCACCGGCGCTCACAATCCGCCGGACGTGGGCTCTCAGGCAGGCACGAGTTCGGGGTGACGCGGTCGGCCGCCGCGCAGCGTTTCTATCAACTGCGGCAGCCGCTCGAAGTCGCGCGCCTTGTCGAGGAAATAATCCGCGCCCAGCGCGAGCGCCTGGCGGCGATATTCCGGCAGGTCGTAGTTGGTAAAAATTATCACGATCGGCCGCTCTTCGTGGTTGCTGAGCGCCCGCAGCACCCCGAAGCCGGTGCCGCGATTCAGGCGCAGGTCGAGCACCACGACATCGACTCCGCCGCGCTCGATCGCCTCGATCGCCTTGTTTTCTCTGTCGATCGTATCGATGATCCGTATCGCCCGCATCTCGCGCAAAGATTCCCGCAGCCGCTCGGCGACGATGGGGGAATCCTCCACGATCAGGATTCGCAAATTGTCCATTTCACTGGCACTCACACAAACACCTTGCCACTTGATAGGCGATATTCTCCGCCCAACGTCGCAAGTCTGGTATCAGACGGCGCTGACGTCGCACCTACATGGAGTCCTATTCTCTTTGTCGGCGGGTACCTGGCTATTGCCAATTGTGCGGCTTCCCTCAATTTATGAGCTGGTTGCGCAACGCGTACGAGGTCAGATCCGCGTTGGTCTCGAAGCTCATCTTCTGCAGTATGCGGCTGCGGTAGGTGCTCACCGTCTTGACGCTCAGGCATAGCTCGGCGGCGATCTCCGACACCGCGCGGCCGGCCGCGAGCTTGCAGAACACCTGGAATTCGCGTTCCGACAGGCGCGCATGCAATGGCTTGTCCGCATCGCCATCGAGTTCGCCCACGAGCTGTTCGGCCAGGGTGGAGCTGACGTAGCGACGGCCCTGCAGTACCGCGCGCACCGCGCGCAGCAGCTCTTCGGGCGCAGTGCCTTTCTCGATGAAGCCGCTCGCTCCGGCACGCAGCACGTTCAACGCGTATTGCCGTTCCGGGTAGCCGCTCAGGACCAGCACGCGGGTGCGGTCATGAACCGAACGGATCTGTTGCAGGATGTCGATGCCGCTGCGGTCCGGCATGCCGATGTCGAGGATGACCAGATCCCAGTTCTCGGTGCGCAGCCGGTCGAGAGTCTCGCGGCCGGTCGCGGCCTCGCCGATGGCGCTGATGCCGCGATCCTCGACCAGAAACTGCTTGAGTCCGGCGCGGACTACGGCATGGTCGTCAGCGATCAGCACACGTGCCATGGGCGTCCCATTTCAGTGCTCCTCACGAGTTCGCCTGCGCCACCCATGAAGAGTCGCGTGCGTAGCGGTTGAGCTTGTTGTACAGCGTCTTGAGGCTGCAGCCGAGCACTTCCGCGGCACGCCGCTTGTTGCCATCGAAGTGATCGAGCGTCGCTTCGATGAGTGAGCGCTCCGCTTCGTCCAGGCGCGACCCCATTGGCAGCACCACAGCCTGTCGCGGGTCATCGCCCTGTGCCGAATCTAGTCGCGGAAGGATCGTGGGCGCAAGCTCAAGTTCGGAGTCGGCCATGATGAACGCGCGTTCCACGGCGTTACGCAGCTCGCGCACGTTGCCAGGCCATTGGTGCTGACATAACACGGCGCGGGAATTCTCCGAGAAGTGCTTGCTGGTGCTGCCGCGCGCATTGAGCTCGGCCAGGAAATGGTCCGCGAGCAACTCGCAGTCCGCAGCGCGATCACGCAACGCCGGTACGCGGATCGGGAACACGGCGAGGCGGTACAGGACATCTTCGCGCAGCTTCCGGTCGCGCAGCGCGTCGGGAATGTCGCGGTTGGTCGCCGCGATGACGCGAAAGTCGGTGCAAATCTCCTGCGTTCCGCCGACGCGATAGAAGCGGCCGGTCTCCAGCACCCGCAACAGCCGCGTCTGCATCTCGAGGGGCATCTCGGTGATCTCGTCGAGAAACAGTGTGCCGCGGTCGGAGCGCTCGAAGACACCTGCGTGCGAGCGTGAAGCACCGGTGAAGCTGCCCTTTTCGTAGCCGAACAGCTCGGCTTCGATCAGCGTCGTCGGGATGGAGGCGCAGTTGATCGCGATCAGCGGCCCGCTGGCGCGACTGCTGAGCTGGTGAATCGTCTCAGCGACCAGCTCCTTGCCGGCCCCGCTCTCGCCGAGCAACAGCACGGTAGCTTCGGTAGGCGCGCCGCGTTGAATGAGTTCGAACATCGAGCGTATCGCGGGCGAGGTTCCCAGCACATTGCCCAGCCCCTTCTCATGCAACAGGCCCTTCGCGAGCAGCGGCGTCACGGTGGTATCCAGTGCATCGGTATCCATTGCTTCCCCTATCGGTAAAAATTCGCGTGGTCAGTAGAGAAAAACCGTCGGACCGCGCCGAGTGCAATTTCTGCCTCGGCCTTGGTGAAGCTTTGTAACGTATTGCCTGCCCGCGCTGGAGCAGCGCCCACTGATCCGCGCCTAGGACGCACTGCTGCGGCCGTGTCGGTGTTTGTCTGACACGTCGCATTCAATTCACTGTTTTGCCGGCATATGCGAGTGCGCCGACGAGCCGTCCTGGTTGCACGGCACAACGCCCCGCAGCTCGTGGCATACGCCTTGCAACTTCCTCCCCAGGTGACGCGGCCGAGATGGCGCGTGTGCTGAGTTTGTCTATACCCAGAGGAGCGAACCGATGAAGACCAAGTACCTGATGATCGCGGCACTGCTGTCGCTCTTCGCGCTCGCCGGCTGCAAGCGCCCCGAAGCCACTCCGCCCGAGACACCGGCGAGCTCGCAACCCGAAACGCCACCGCCTGCGCAGGAAGCACCGCCGCCCGCGGACCAGGCGCAGCCGCCGGCGCAGACGCCACCGGACAACAGCGGGCAGCCGCCGCAGCAATAACGAAAGCGCCGCAAGCAGCGCGCTGATGTCAGTCGACGTCCGTCACTGCTTGCGGCCCCGTCCTACGGACCAGCGCATCGAGTTGCGATGAAGTAGCCGCCGAACTGCCGCAGTGTGTTTTGACGCTTACAGACAGGTTCACCAACTGACCAGGAGACTGCTGATGAGACGATCATTCACTCTCAGTACGGCTACGGCGCTGTTGAGCGCCCTGCTGATCGCGGCGTGCTCGTCGACACCGACACAGCGCAGCGCCGGTGAGACGGTTGACGACAGCGTGCTGACCGGCAAGGTCAAGGCAGCGTTGGTCGACGACGATCTCGTGAAGGCGGGCGAAGTGAACGTCGACGCCTATCGCGGCGTGGTGCAGCTGAACGGCTTCGTCGGCACCCAGGCCGAGAAGGCTGCGGCCACCAAGGCGGCGCAAGGCGTGAGCGGCGTGAAGGAAGTGCGCAACAACCTCGAGGTCAAGTCGGTCGTCATGGCGGATGCGGACCGCTCTGCCGGCGAAGTGATCGACGACACCGCCATCACCGCCAAGGTGAAGACGGGGCTGATCTCCGATGAGACGACCAAGGCCTACCAGATCAACGTCGAGACGAACTCTGGCATCGTGGAGCTCGGCGGCTTCGTGGACTCTGAGGCGGCCAAGTCGCGGGCGACGGAAGTCGCGCGCTCGGTGAAGGGCGTGAAGGAAGTGCACAACGACCTGCAGCTCAAGCCGAAGTCGTAACTGCGACCGGAAGAAGACACTACGACGATGTTGAAGTCCGAGCCGGCGGGGTCGAAAGCGGCCCCGCCGGCTTCTTTATGGGCGGCCCGTCAGTGCCCGGCGCGTGCGGAGGTTGGTTCGATGGATGAACTCAACGAAACGTTGTTTGCGCCGCGGGCGAAAGGTCCCGGCAGAGTCGCACTGATGGTTCTCGCAGGCATTGCGGTCGTCGCGGCCCTGCACCTGGGGCGCGAAGTGACCATGCCCATCGGGCTGGCACTGTTCTTCGCCGTCATCCTCTCGCCTGCCGTCGAGCGCTTGCGGCGACTCGGCTTGCGAAACGGCATCGCCGCGGCAGTCGTGATGCTGATGGTCGTCGGGGCGCTCGCGACGCTGATTCAGCTCACCAAGGATCCAGCGCAGGCGTGGTTCGCGCGCGTCCCCAGCGTGTTGTCGGACGTCGAACGCAAACTTCGCCCGCTGCAGCAGGTGGCGGTGCGTATCGACAACGTTGCCGCGCAGGCGGAGCGCGTCACCGGCGGCGCCAGCCCGACGACCACGCCGAATCCCTCGAGCGAATACCAGGGGCTGCTGCGCAAGACGCCGGCAATCCTGGTGCCAGTAGTAGGCGTATTTTTCCTGACGTTTTTCCTGCTCGCCTCCGGACCTCCGTTACTCGCGCGCCTGGGCACGGCGCGCCGGCGCACCGGCGCCGCGCGACATGGCGTCATCGTCGTCGAGCGGGCGCGGCGCGAACTGTCGCGCTTCCTGGGGACGATCGCGCTCATCAATCTCGGCCTCGGCACCGTCACGGCTGGCATTGCCTATGGTTTCGACCTGCCGACACCGATCCTGTGGGGCCTGATGGCGGCAGTGCTGAATTTCATTCCCTACGCGGGCTCCGCGACCACGCTCACGGTGCTCACGATCGTCGCGATCATCACGCACGACACGTTGACGCCCGCCTTCGGAGTGGCGCTGAGCTATCTCACGGCGGCGACGATCGAAGGCCAGCTCGTGCAGCCGCTCGCGCTGGGGCGACGCCTGGCACTCAGCCCATTGATCGTATTTCTCGGCCTGTGGGTATGGGGCTGGATCTGGGGAGTTGCGGGGCTACTCCTCGCTACGCCGATCCTGCTCACCATCAAGTCCGTCAGCTGCCAGATCACGAGTTGGGGACCGCTGGCGGAATTCCTCAGTCCGTCGGCAGCCCCCGTAATCACGTCGAGCGCGCGTGCCTGGCGGCGCGCGCGGCGCCGGCGCCGAGTGCCGCGATCACAGGAGTCCGCCGCATTGGAAGCGACGGAGAGTGAGGCGGAGACGGGCCTCGTTTGATGCCAAGGAGAGCACCTGATCGCCGGCGAGCCCGGTTGCTTGACGGTCGAGCCTGACTGATCATCCACGCGTGAGCGACCCACGCGTGAGCGAAGCATCGAACTCTGCCGCGACCCGCGCCAGAATGCCCGCGCTCTTTGTCGGCCACGGCTCACCGCTGAATGCGATCGAGGACAACGCTTTCAGCCGCACCTGGCGCGAGATCGGTGAACGCATTCCGAGGCCCAGCGCGATCCTGTGCGTCTCGGCGCACTGGGAAACGCGCGACGTGCATGTCACCGCGGGACGCGCGCCTGCCACGATTCACGATTTCTACGGGTTTCCGCGCGCGCTCTACGACATCCAGTATCCCGCGCCAGGCGCTCCGGAGCTGGCCAGCCGCGTCGTGAGACTGGTGCACGGCGCTCAAGTGCGTCCCGATCATGCGCGCGGCCTCGATCATGGCAGCTGGGCGGTGCTGCGACTGATGTATCCGCGCGCGGATATCCCCGTGCTGCAGCTCAGTCTCGACACCGGCCAGCCGGCCGCATTCCACTATCTTCTCGGCCAGGAGCTCGCGCCGCTGCGCGACGAAGGAGTGCTGATCGTTGGCAGTGGCAACGTCGTGCACAATCTCGCGGTGATGGACCGAGGCGGCCGAGGAGCCGGCTATGACTGGGCGATCGAGTTCAACGACGTGCTGCGCGAGCGGATTGCGCGTCGTGAGCATGACGCGCTCATCGACTATCGAGAGCTGCATCCCGCCTCCACGGCCGCGATTCCGACCCCGGAGCACTACCTGCCATTGCTCTACTCGCTGGCGGTGCGGGACGAGGCGGAGCCGATCGCGTTCTTCAACGACCAGGTGGCGCTCGGTTCGATCTCGATGCTGAGCGTGTGGATCGGGCAATGAAGAGGGGCGCAGTGTCACAGCAATCCCACGACCGGATGAGTGACGGCCAGGTCCGCGTGCGGCGCGCGTATTTCGATTGCCGCTTCGGCCAGCTCAACGTGCGCACGGCATTTCCGGCCAGCGGCGGCTTCGATGAGCGCACGACACTCTTGTGCGTGCACGCGGAGTGGGCTTCGAGCCGCCTGTTCGCTCGCTGGCTGCCCGCGATTGCGCATGATCGGTCAGTCTACGCGCCGGATCTTCCCGGCTGTGGCGAATCGGATCCGCCGGCCCGCCAGCCCTCAATCGCGGAGTACGCCGGAGCGCTTGTGGATTTCGCCAATACCATGCATTTCCGTCAGCTCGACGTGCTCGCCTGCGGCGCTGGCGCGTTGATCGCCGCGGAACTTGCACTTGCCGCCCCGCAAACGGTGCGACGGCTGATCTTCATTCCCATGAGCCCGGCGAGCGCCGATGCGCAGTCGGCGTCACAAGGGCGAGCGTGGCCAGCCGAGGGCGAAGCGGAACTCCTGCACAACGGCCCCGCGGCGCGCTGGCTCACCGCGGCCGCCCGTGAGTACAAGCCGGGCGAGCGCCTGGCGCTGCTCAAACAGCCGACGCTGCTGCTGTGCGCCAGCGACGAGTCCGGGGAGGGCGCCCGTGCGCGGCAGTTCCTACGCGCCGCACGCAGTGCCGACCTCGAGCAACGCAGCATGGAGCTGTTCGGCCTGGCAGGGCAGGCCCTGGCGCAGCGGGTACGCGACTTCCTGGACGCCCGCTGACCGCTGCCTCCGGGGGGGCCGGGCGAGCAGCACGGACTGCCGATTTGCCTCGCACCCACTCTTATGTTTAGTCTGCTCTTGCCTTTCGCGGTTGGATGCGACCCACTGGCGGAAAGGGCGGACCGATCCTGGCGGAATACGGTCCGTACGATAAGACCCTCGGCATGAGAAGGGGGCTCATCGATGATGAGCACACGAGCAGACCGAACTCAGGACAAGCAACACGATACCGACAGCACGGAAGAGCTGCCGGCGCTGGACACGGGCGCGTTGGAAGCCGGTCAGCGGAGCGAAGCGGGGCTGAGCAACACCGACACTTGGGTATCACCGGGACCCGTGTCGGGATCGGGTGGCGCACCCGCCGGAATCTTCGACACCATCCGCACGCTCGAAGCCAATCTTCACGCCAAGTCAGAGCACACCGCCAATCTCGAGCAACTGCTCGCGCGCGCCGAACGCGAGCGCGATTCGTCCGAGCGCCGCCTGCGTGAGCGTGAACAGGGGCTGGCGCGCCTGGAGCGCGAGCTCGAAGCCCGCGCTGGCGCCCTGACGCAGGCCGAGCGTCACCGGCAGGAAGCTACCGAGGCCCAGCACGGTTCCGAGCGGCAGACTCGCTCCCTGGAGAAGGAGAAGACGGATCTGCTGAGCCGTATGACCGATCTCGAGGAAGTGCGAGTCGGACTGGCCGCGGATCTGGAGGCACGCGGCGCGACGATCGCGCTGTTCAAGGGCGATCTGGCGGCGCGCGCCGAGCAGATCCGCTCGCTAGAGCGGCAACGCGATGCCCTCGAGCTGGAAAAAGTGGCCCTCGCCGACACGCTGCGCTCGCGCGATGCGCGTCTCGCGTTCCTCGACACAGAGATCGCCGCGCGCAATAACCAGATGACGGAACTCGAGGGCGTGCTGGCGGGCCGCGACGAGAATCTCGCCCAGGTGCGCGCCACGACCGAGCAGACGCAAGGCGCGGTGCGTGCGCTCCAGGAGAGCCTCGCGGCGCGTGACGCACGAATCGCATCACTCGATACCCTCCTGCGCGACAAGGAAGAAGCCCGCCTGGAGCTGGCACAGGAACTGCAAGATCAAGCGCACAAAGTCGCGCTCGCCGTCGAGACGGCGCACGTGAGCCAGCGGCAGGCCGAAAGCTGCGTCGAAGCGTTGCAAAGCTTGGAAACGCGCCGCAATTTCTACGATGACGAATTGTTTGTGCGCGAACAGGAAGTCGAACGACAGCGAGCGCGTGTCGCTGGCCTGGAGGCCGGGATCAAGGAACGCGCCGCCGATATGGTCGCGGTGCAGGCCCAGCTGCGCGAGCGCGATGCGGTGATCGTGGAGCTGCAAGCCGAGATTGCCACGCGCGATGCCGCCCTCAATGAGCGTACCTCGGAGCTCGGACGCCTGCGCGCGGCGACCCACGACTCCGGGGGTGTGATCGCCGACCTCGAGCGGCGCATCAAGACGCACTCGAGCGAACTCGCCCGGCTGCAGAGCGAGCTGGCAGCGCGCGACGCTCGCATCCAGAAGGGTCTCGATGAGCTGCGCGCCGCCGCCGTGCACGGACGCGAGCACCAGCAGGAACAGCTCGCTCTCAGGAACGCGGGCGATTCAGTGCGCGCGCAGCTTACCGAGCGCGCCGCGGAAATCGCTGCGTTGGCGGGCGCACTGCAAGCGGAGCAGAAGCGCACCGCTGCGCTGGAGGCGGAGCTGGCGACGCGCACGCGCGTCATCGCGGAAATCGAGGCGCGTGGGCGCATGCAGGCGGAGCTCGCCGAGACGCATACCCGCGAGCTCGACACCTGGAAGGAGAAATGGTCGACGATCGTCGCTGCGGTGAGCGAGAAGGAAGCGCGCCTGGCACAGATGGAGGCGGACCTGCGCGTGAAGAGCGCGGAAGTCGCCACGCGGGCCGAACGCATCGGCGCGCTGCAGAAGACCGTCGACGATCAGGGTGAGACCCTGGGCGCGCTCGAAAAGGAGCTGCGAGAAAAGGCCGAGAGCATCGCCAGGCTGGAAGGCGATTTGCGCGCCGCCGAGGATTCGATGCTGCGGCTGGAATCACAGCTGCGGCAACGGTCCGACCAGGGCTCGATCGCACAGCGCACACTGGAAGAGCAGCGCTCCCAGATCCGCCACCTGCAGGACACGCTCGGTACGCGCGATTCAGCCGTTGCTCGCCTGGAAGGTGAGCTCAAGGCGAGCAGCGAAATCATCGGCAACATCCAGCGCGACATCCGCCGCCTGAGCATCGAAGCGCCGCTGCCGTCGGCACCGATCGCGCCGCCCAGGGAACAAGCCGGGCCGCCCAGGGAACACGCCGAGCCGGCCTCTGAGCCGCTCACGCGCTTGCTGGTGAGGTTGGACGGCGAAGCCGAGATCGTGCACGTCATCAACAAGAAGACGACCGGGATCGGTCGCACCGACGATAACGACATCCACATCGATACCAAGTACATCAGCCGCCACCACGCGCGCATCCTGATCGCGGGCAACTCCACCGTGGTCGAGGATCTCGGCAGCACCAACGGCGTGTTCGTCAACGAGCGGCGCGTCAACCGCCGCCACGCGCTCGAAGACGGCGACGTGCTGATGGTCGGCAAGACCCAGTTCCGCTTCGCCGTGAAGCCCGCCTGAGCCCTGCGCCGCCGCGGAGCCTTCGCCTGGTTCGTCCTTCAGAAGAGGTGGCCTTGCCGATCCTCGCCATCGGCAGGCGTGCGGGCACGTGTCGCGGGCTGATGCGCTGGCGCATTCTCGGTCTCAGTCCGTTGATCCTGTACGAGTTGATCCTGGACGACAATCGCAGCGGCATGCGCCTCGGCCCGTCGCTGCACCAGCATGAAGACCAGCAGCGCCAGCACATTGCAACCGAGCACCGTGAAGGCGAGCGGATAGGGGCTCGGATTCGAGATAGCGCCCACCAGCTGAACCGCCGAAGCGGACACGATCAGCTGCACAAATCCCGTCAATCCCGAAGCAGCTCCGGCGATATCAGGACGCACCCCGATGGCGCTCGAGGTGGCATTGGGAGCGGAAACGGCGTTCGCGAAACACACCAGCATCGCTGGCAGGAACAATGCCGCGGGATGCCAGATGTGAAAGAGCGCGAACATCGTGAGCAGCAATCCGCCGGTCAGCGACAGGAACGAGCCGGCGCGCATCATGCGCAGCGCTCCCATGCGCCGCGAGATGCGAGCGGCGGTGAAGAAACCCGCGAACGAGGCGGCCGCTGGTAGCATGAACAGCAGGCCGTAGCGCGACGGTGAAATGTGCAGCACATCGATGGCGACGTGTGGAGCACCGGCAATGAAGACGTACACTGCCGCAAACAGCAGCGAGCCGAAGAGCGCGTACGCGCGGTAGCGCCCCGTGAGCAGCAGCTCGCGATAACTCACTATGGTGTGGGGACCCTTGCGGGTCGCGGCGCTCGCCACATGCGTCTCCTGGATGCGCAGCTTGGTGAAGATCAACGCCGCGGTGCCGAGCACCACGCAAAGAGCGAACACCAGCCGCCAGCCCGCGAACTCCACCGCAAATCCACCAATAGTCGGCGCCACCATCGGCACCACGAGAATCGCGGTGGCCGTGTAGGCGATGCCACTGGCGGCGCGCTCTGGCCCGAATGCATCCATCAGCGTCGCACGCGCCACGGCCATGGCCGCGCCGCTCCCGAAGGCCTGCAGGATGCGTGCACCAATCAGGAGCGCGATGCTGTTGGCGAGCATGCCGGCAAGGCTCCCGGCGATGAACAGCGACAGACCGGCGAAAATGATGGGGCGGCGCCCGAAGCGGTCCGAGAGCGGCGCCACAATCACATTGCCCGAGGCGATCGCCAGCATCGACAGCGTCACCAGGAGCTGCGCGGTGCTGACCGAGGTGGCGAATTGCGCACGGATGTCCGGTAGCGCCGGCAGGATCGCGTGCATGGCGAACGTGCCGAGCGAGCCGATCGCGGCGGAGGCGAAGATGAGGCGGCGGGCGAGGAGGCGATCCATCTGGCAGCGCGCAGTGTAAGGGAGCGGCGCGCTGTAGCCCATCGGCAATTCTTGCTAACGTAACGCCGGGCTGATGGGATGCGGGGCGCGTGAGCAACAACTACATCGAGAAGATCCTCAAGGCGCGTGTCTACGACGTCGCGATCGAGTCGCCGCTGGAGCCCGCTGAACGGTTGTCGCGTCGCCTGCGCAACCGGGTGCTCTTCAAGCGCGAGGACCTGCAGCCAGTCTTTTCCTTCAAGCTGCGCGGCGCCTACAACCGCATCGCCCACCTGTCGCAGACCGCGGCGCAACGGGGCGTGATCTGCGCCTCGGCGGGCAATCATGCACAGGGTGTGGCACTCGCGGCCCGCAAGCGCGGCATTCCGGCCGTAATCGTCATGCCGCAGACCACGCCGCATATAAAGGTGCAGTCGGTGATGGACCTCGGCGCCGAAGTGATCCTGCACGGCGATGACTACGACGAGGCCTACGAGCGCTCGCTCGCCCTCGAACGTGAGCGCAACCTCGTGTTCATTCACCCGTTCGACGACCCGGACGTGATCGCGGGACAGGGCACGATCGGCATGGAGATCCTGCGCCAGCGGCCCGGCGACATTCACTCGATCTTCGTGCCGGTGGGCGGCGGCGGACTGATTGCGGGCATCGCCGCCTACTCGAAGTACCTCTATCCGCGCGTCAAGATCATCGGCGTCGAGCCCGAGGACGCCGCGGCGATGTACGAGTCCCTGAAGGCGCACCAGCGCGTGACACTGGAGCGCGTCGGGATTTTTGCCGATGGTGTCGCCGTGCGTCGTGTGGGCGAAGAAACCTTCCGCCTCGCCCGCGAGCATGTCGATGAAATCATCCTGGTCAACACCGACCAGGTGTGTGCAGCCATCCAGGACATCTTCGAAGACACGCGCGCGATCGCAGAACCAGCCGGCGCGCTCGCGGTCGCGGGCATCAAGCGCTACGTGGCGCGCGAGGGCCTGGTCGACGAGACACTGGTCGCCGTGAACAGCGGCGCCAACATGAATTTCGATCGCCTGCGACACATCGCCGAGCGCTCCGATCTCGGCGGGCAGCGGGAGGCGCTGATGGCGGTGGAGATCCCGGAGCAGCCTGGGAGTTTTCTCAAGTTCTGCGAGTTGCTCGGCCCGCGCAGCGTCACCGAGTTCAACTATCGTTACGAAAGCAGCGAGCGCGCGCAGATCTTCGTCGGCTTCTCGTTGTCGCAGGGGCGCGAGGAGAAGGAAGCCGTGTTGCGCGCGGTCGCCGCGGGCGGCTTCCCCGTAATCGACATGACCGACAACGAAGTGGCGAAACTGCACGTGCGCTTCATGGTCGGCGGTCACGCGCGCGGCATCGCCAACGAAATGCTGTACCGGTTCGAGTTTCCGGAGCGGCCTGGTGCCCTGTTGAAGTTCCTGCGTGCGATTGGCAGCAAGTGGAACATCAGCCTGTTCCACTACCGCAATCACGGCTCCGACTATGGACGCGTGCTCGCGGGGATCCAGGTGCCGCCCGCCGAGCGTGCGCAGTTCCTCGATCACCTCAACGATCTGCACTACGCCTACTCGGACGAGACCGCGAACCCGGCGTATCGGATGTTTCTGGGCGCTTAGGCGGCGCGGATGGACAAAGGGGCAGTACACTCGTGCTCGTGGCAGGGCGCCGGCGCATGGAGGAACAGAAGAAGGCGCATGAGCGAGAGTGCTGCGAGGAAGTCCTGAGGATTGTCAGCGAGATTCGGCAACAGGTGAACGGCTGAGTCTTCAGCGGTAATGCGCCGCGTCCTCGGGCTTGCCCCACTTCTCGTAGAGCCGCGCGAGCCAGGAGCGGACCTGGCGCGTACCGGGATCGTTCGCACCGCGCTGCTTCTCCAGTGTCGCGTAGCTCTTGACCAGGATTGGCTCGGCCTCGGCGTACTTGCCCTGCTGCAGCAAGCTCTTGCCGATCACGGCACGACTGCGCGCCACCTGCCAGTGATCCTCCGGTAGCTGCTTGCGCCAGATCTCGACCGCGCGCCCGATGAGGGCTTCGACGCGGAAGCTGTCACCGCGGTCGGCGAAGATGCGGGCCAGGCCGGTGAGCGCACCGGCGACGTACTCATGGTTCTCAGGCAGCGTCGCCTTGTAGATGTCGATCGCCTGTCGGTAGAGTCGCTCCGCCTCGTCGGACTGGCCGCGCTCGTAGAGCAGGTCCGCGAGATTCGACATGTCGTGACCGACGTAGGGATGCATGCGTCCCTGCACCTTCTGATCGAGCGCCAGCACATCGCGCAGCACTTTTTCTGCGCCGTCCATGTCTCCTTTCACTTGCAGGAACCAGCCGTAGTTGCTGAGCGCACTGATCGTGTCGAAATGCTCGCGACCCAGCACGCGCTCGAGGGTCTCGACGGACTGTGTGAACAGCGGCTCCGCCTCCGCGAGTTTGCCTTGCATCTGCAGGGCAATCGCCAGGTTGGTGGTTTCCGTCGCAAGCCGCGGATGATCGGCACGCATGCGCGATCGATCAGCTTCCAGGGCTTGGCGATACAAGTGCTCGGCCGCCGCCGGATCGCCCTTGTGGAGCATCAAGGTCGCCAGCTCGTTGGTGCCATTCGCCACCTGCGGGCTCCGTGTACCGTCCACGGCGGTGAACGAGGCGAGGCTGCGTCTGAACGTCTTCTCGGCGACATCGAGCTCGCCCATATCGCGATACCAGCGCGCGAGCTCGTCGAGCGTGACGGCGACCGCCTCATGGTTCTCGCCGAGCTGCTGTGTCTGGATGCGCAGCGCGTCCTCGAGCAAGGCGCGCGACTGGTTGAATTCACCCTTGTAACGGCGCGCGATACCCAGGCTCTGCATGCTGCTTGCCGTGATCACGTGCTCCGAGCCAAACAGCTCGCGCCTGAGACGCAGCGCCCGATCGAGGAGCGGCACCGCCTTGTCGGTCTCGCCGCGGGCGAGATAGACGCGCCCTACCGCGTCGAGGAGATTCGCCTGCGTATCCGGATCGTTGGCGAGCTCGGTCTCGATGCGTTGCGCGCCGCGTTCGAGAAGTTCCAGTGCCGTCGCGTTTTCGCCACCCGACTCCCAGGGATCCGAACGGCGGAACAGGTCGACCAGGAACCCGGACACGCGCTCGGCACGATTGCGTTCGGCCTCGGCGCGCTCGAACTGGGCGCGCGTGCGGTCGCGCTCATCGCGCAGGCGTTCGGCCTGGATGTACATGTTCACGGCGACACCGGCGAGCATCAGGACGAACAACGCCGACAAGGTCACGCCCAACGTGTGCCGTGTAACGAACTTGTGCGCGCGATAACTCCAGGTGTCGCGCCGCGCGACCACCGGCATGCCGCGCAGGTACAGGTCGATATCCGCTGACAGCCGCTCGACCGAGCCGTAGCGCCGCTCGGGCTCCTTGCGCATTGCCATCATCACGATGTTGTCGAGATCGCCCGAGAGCTGCCGGCGCAGGCGTGGCGGCGTGCTGCCGCG
>Ga0137409_10000150_pt2 | contig 35807 bp, 31 predicted proteins | sample CZODoug1_16funga_FD_122059 | JGI IMG/M metagenome (GOLD analysis project Ga0137409, IMG submission 122059) | Vadose zone soil fungal communities from Angelo Coast Range Reserve, California, USA - CZODoug1_16fungal (Hybrid Assembly) | ecosystem: Environmental > Terrestrial > Soil > Vadose zone... | reverse complement strand
GTCGAAGACGACGGGCGGCTGCTCGCCGCTTATTTCGGCAAGGAGCGCGAGGCCGACCTGGCAGCCCTACGGCTGATGCGGTTCATGTCCGACTTTCGCGAGGCGATGTGGGGTGTGCTGCAGAGTGGGATCTCGGAGCTGGACTTCGACTTCAAGGGCTACGCATCAAAGCACTTCAACCGCCTGGAGCAAACGGCGGCAGACCCGGAATTCGCCGGCTATCTAAGGGCGGCAGGAAATTTTTAACCCAGGGTTCAGGGTGCGATTCCCTGCGCGAGCAACACGCTGGGGTTTAGCCCGTCAGCGCGTAGTCGATGGCTCGTTCTCGCGACATTGCGCGGCCTTCTGCGACGCAGTCAGCCGAGCGCGTTGTACCCAATTTCCGACGGCTCTTGTCCATCCACCGTTCAACGATGCCTCTTGTGAGCCGAGTCAAAGCCGCGCCGGCTGAGGCGCCAAGTGACTCCGACGCGCCAGCGAGGTGCAAGGCACGAACTGGACGCGACTGTGCCGCGGCCAGGGCTGCCCAGTACAAAAGGGTTGTAGCAGTGGGGATGGTGAAGTCGTTGTCGCGCGCGATGATCAAGGCCCGCTCAAGGTATATGGGGGCCGCGTCCAAGTCTCCGCTCTCTATGGCGTTTAGGCCGAGGTAGCCGAGCGTCCAGTTGATTGATCTCTGGTCGCCCGAGTGCATGTGTCCCGCAAGGCTTTCCTCAAGGTAAGTCTGTGCCTGTTCAAAATGCCCTTCCTTCATCGCCAATCGGCCAAGGTGTCTTCGGATGCTCGCATTCGCCTCCGCGTCTTCTGTGCCAATTGATGCCAGACACCCATCGAAGTACCCATGCGCCTTTTCCAGATCCCCTTCCCACTCGGCCGCGTGGCCGACATGTACCAGGGCCGAGGTAATCCCTTTTTGATCACCTAGTTCGCGGTAGATGTCCAGGCACTCATGAGCGCGTACCGAGTGACTCAGGATGTCGTCGCGCCAATAGGAGATCTGTGCGCCGTCTCTGAGCGCTCGCGCCCTGAGTCGGTCCCGGACGGCGTAGCCCGCAAGTGCACCCCCAAGCCAGTCGTCTGCTTCTTGTATCAGACCGTGTACGTACCAAAAGTCCGTTAGCGCAGTGGCTAGCCGCAAGTGCACCTCCGGCTGACGACGACAGCTCCAATCGAGCGCCGCCCGCAGGTTACCGATGTCCCCGGCAAGGCGCCGGTGCCAAGCCTGCTGGTCGGGGCCGTTGAGATTCGGCCAAGCATGTTCTGCGAGTGACATGTAGAAATCAAGGTGGCGCCGGTCGAGTTCGTCCGCCTCTTTGGTTTCAACTAGGCGCTCGTGCCCGTACTGCTGAAGCGTCTCCAACATCCGGAACCGGATCGCCGCCGACGGCTCCGTAGCTGCGATCGCAAGCGACTTATCCACCAAGCTGCCAAGCAAGCTGGTGATCGCGCCCACGTCTAGATTGTCTCCGGAGCAAACCGCTTCGACCGCCTCGAGGCTGAACCCGCCGGCAAATACCGACAGTCGCCGGAATAGGGTCCGCTCCCGGTCACTCAGCAAGTCGTGGCTCCAGTCCAGCGCGGATTGGAGAGTGCGATGCCTGCTCGGGCTGGTTCGACTGCCGCCGGTTAGGAGTCCGAACCGATCTTGGAGTCGCTCCAACATCTGGTCGGGCGACATCAGGCCGGCGCGGGCCGCAGCCAGCTCGATCGCCAGCGGCATCCCATCCAGCTTGCGACACAACTCTGCCACCGCAGAAGCGTTCTCGGTGCTCATCTCAAATGTGGGCGCGGCCAGCCGGGCTCGATCGAGAAATAGGACGACGGCTTCGCACGCTGAGAGTTCCTCAAGATCGATGGAAGCAGCCGCGTCTGGGATGCCCAGCAAGGGCACTCGCCAGGCCGTCTCGCCGCTGACGCGAAGCGGCTCCCGGCTGGTGGCGAGGAGCGCGACGCCCGAACAGTGGCGATGGATCGTTTCTAGAAGCTCGGCGCAGTCGTCGATCACATGCTCGCAGCTGTCGACCACCAATAGGAGTTGCTGTCCGCTGAGGTGCTGGATGAGAGTTTCAGCCATGAGTTGACGCGGCCTCTCGTGAACCCCCATCGCCGAACCAAATGCCCTGGAAACGAGATGGCCATCTTTGACAGGTGTTAGGTCAACGAACCATGTCCCATCTCTATAGGAATCTTGGACTCGCCCAGCCACCTCGAGCGCGAGGCGAGTCTTGCCTGCCCCGCCAACTGCCGTCAACGTGACGAAGCGCTTCGTGGCGAGAAGGCGCTCGACCTCGACCAGTTGTTCTCTGCGTCCGACAAATGTCGTCAGCTGGAGGGGGAGGTTCTGTCGGGGCTGGTCCGACGACTCGCCCTTTGAGCCGACTGCCTGATCGTGCGCGACCCACGCAGCCACCTGCGAGCGCGAGTTGACGCCAAGCTTATTGAAGATCTGTTTGAGGTGCCATTCGGCCGTCCGGCGCGTGATAAATAGCTTCTCCGCGACCTGCCGATCGGTCAGCCCTTCCCTCACCAGTCGGGCCACCTGTAATTCGCGGAGCGTTAGTCCCAACTCGAGCTTCCTGCTCATGCTCCAAACCCAAGGCCAGTCTAGACGCCTAACAACCAGTAGCTAACCCCGTAGTCCTCGTGGTGTCGCCACCTGCCGGCCTACCTAAGGTGCCAGCTAACGCAGGCACTAACCACAAGAAGGTGAATCAAATGGAGCTCCGACAAAACATGCCCAGGGTGACTCGGCCGATTGCCTGGCTCACCGCAATACTCGTCGCGCTGGCACTGGGACTCATAAGTTGGTATGCGCTCCAGAGCAGCGCACCCACCCAGCCAACCCGGCTGAGCACGCCGCCAATGACTTCATCTGACCATCTGCGAAATGGCGGCCCAGGGGGCCAGTTTGGTGACGCGCCTCAGCCTGCGGAGACCTCGCGAGATGGTGGTCCAGGCGGCCAACCCGGAGACGCCTAATCGACCTCGATGAAAACGTGTATCGCGCGGTCAAGACGGGCGCCGTTGGTTTTCTGCTCAAGGACCTGCCGGCCGAGGACCTGGTGGCAGCGATAAGGCAAGACGCCAAGCGCTCTTTGGAACGCAGCGGGTGCCGGCTCCCGCGGGTCTGATCAGTTCTACAGACCCGCGAGCGCCGGCACCCGCGCCAAACATCCTTAGGCGAAGGTAGGATGGCCGAGTGGCGGAGCGCCTGGTCCCGCTGACTTTGCGCGAGCCGGCGCGAGGCGTCACCTGGGGCCCGGAGGTGGCGCAGATGTCCGGCCTCGACATGCTGCGGGCCAACCTGGAGCGGCGACTGCCGGACGCGCCGATCACCAAGCTCACCGGCCTGCGCCTGTCAGATGCGAGCCTTGGAATCGCCAGCGCATCGATGCCCGCGAGCCCGTGGTGGCAGTCGGGCGCGGGGGTCTTCCTCGCCGGGACGGTCGCGTTGGTCAGCGACATGCCGCTCGGCTGCACGGTCCTCACGAGCGCACCACCAGGGTGGGGCGTCACTACGTCCGAGCTCTCCGTCAACTTCCTGCGGACTCCAACGATCAAAAGCCACACCTTGATCGGCCGTGGCCGTCTGATTCACGCCACCAAATCACTCGGGTTGTCCGAAGCCACGGTGGAGGATGGTCGAGGTCGCCTCCTTGCTCACGCGACCTCGCGCTGCGTGCTTTTTCCCCTCAACCCCGAGCTCCTCGCTGCACTGGAGCAGAAAAAGATGTCGGAGCCAAATGCACTCGACCCATATCTCCGTCCTGTGGAAGGAGATGTCCGCGGGCGTGATTACTGGGATGCCACCGCGGGCATCGACATCATGAAACAGGTCGCGACCGGGGACTTTGTGCCGCCGTGCTATCTGCTGATGGGGCTGCGAGGCGTCGAGACGCTCGAGGGCGAGGCAACGCTGGCCATGGCCAGCTCGCCCTGGTTGTGCAACGCGTTCGGCATCATCTACGGAGGGGCGATCGCCTTTCTAACTGACGCCACGATGATCGTCGCCGCAGGCAGCACCCTGCCGAAGGGCACGGCGTTCAACACGATCGACCTCAAGGTCAATTTTCTTCGTCCTGTGTTGCCTGCTGAGGGCGAGCTGGTGGCGCATGCGAAAGTGATTCATCGGGGTCGCACGGTTGCGGTTGTCAACTGCGAAGTCAAAGACCAGCAGGGAAAGCTGGCGGCCCAGGCGACGGCTTCATTCCTCATCCTGCCAGGCCGCTTCTGGGAGAGACCTGTGGAGGTGGCGAACGAGATCACCCCTGAAACCGACCGGATCTTGACGACCGTTCTCTTCATGGACGCCGTCGGTTCAACGCCGAAGGCGGCGACGATGGGCGACCGGGCCTGGCGCGACGTGCTCGCCGATTACCAGAGAGCGGTTCGACAGGAGATACAGCGGTTTCAAGGCAACGAGATCGACTCAGTCGGTGACGGTTTCCTGGTCACTTTTGACGGCGCAGCGAAGGCCTTGCGGTGTGCCGCGGCAGCTCGCGACGCGGCACGTGCGGTAGGGCTAGAGCTTCGAGCGGGTGTGCACACCGGCGAGGCGGAGCGAAGCGGCGGCAAGCTGGTCGGAATCGCCGTCCACGCGGGTCAAAGAATCGAGGCGATGGCGGCGCCGGGTGAGATCCTGACCTCGGGCATTGTGAAGGATCTGGTCGCCGGCTCCGGCCTTGAGTTCGAAGACCGCGGCGAACGCGAGTTGAAGGGAATCCCCGGCACGTACAGGCTCTTCGCGACCCGGCTTTAGCTGCGGTGAGCCTTCGAACGCGGATGCTTGGCGGGTTCGCGGCTCAGCTCGGGAGGCCGACAGGGCTGCGCGGCCGGCTGGTCGCCATCATGCTCAACCGCGCCAACCGCGGCACGATCGCGATGGCGATCGACGCGTTGGACCTGCAGCCGGGCGCGGTCGCCGCGGATCTGGGCTTTGGTGGAGGAGTGGGCCTTGCCCTGCTGTTGGAACGAGTCGGATCCAAGGGCCGGATACACGGCGTTGACTTCTCGCCGACGATGGTGTGGCGCGCCGCCGGCCGGTTCAAGCGCGAAATCGCGAATGGCCGCCTGCAACTCGACGTCGGGTCGATCACTCAGCTGCCGCTCGGTGATGGATCGCTCCACGGTGCTATTACCATCAACACGATCTACTTCATCTCGGAACTAGATCGCGCGTTCGCTGAACGGCTCGCGTAATCGACCGCTCAGGAAAGGTCGTCGTGGGTATAGGCGATCCGCAAATGATGGCGCGAATGCCGACGACCCCTTTCGGTTTCATGATCAGGCCGGTGGATGAAGTCATTGCAGTGGCGAAAGCCGCTGGGTTGGCGCTTCAAGATCACAGGCGAGTTGGACAGGGCGAAGATGCATCTCACTTGCTTGTCTTCGTGCAAGCGTCGTAGCGCCTGACTTGACGGGCTGATGACGCAAGAACAAGATGCGCATGCGATGGGGCAGCCGCCGCCGGCCTTGGGTCCTGGGCAGGTTTCGCCCGATGGGCGATGGTGGTGGGATGGCCGGCAGTGGGTTCCCAACGTATCTGCGACGCCGGCGACCCCTACCTACATGGTTGCCACAGGTCAGCCCGGGATGATGGTCGTGGCGCCGAAGAACCCCGCGGTGAGCCTGATCGTCTCCTTCTTCATTCCCGGCGTTGGGTCGATGATCAATGGCGACGTCGGCACCGGAGTCGCCATCCTGGTGCTGTACATAGTGGGATGGGCGACTGCCATCTTCTTGATCGGTTTCTTGCTGGTTATCGGTGCCTGGATCTGGGGCATGATCGATGCATATCAGGGAGCACAGCGTTGGAACGCCCGGCACGGGATCATCAGCTGATCGTTTAGCGACGGCTCGTTTCGCGTACAGATGGCGGGTTCGTACCCGGTTGCCTGAGCGCTTCGGGCAGCCATGCAAGGTCACGGCGCGCGGCCGGCTCAACAGCATCCGCATCGAATTTCCGGATGGTTTCTGGGTCATCACGTCCCGCTGGAGCGTGCGCCGTGGCGATCAGGATCGAGCTTCAGACCACTGACGTGCACGTCGAGACTGGGTGAAGGCCCGGCAACGTGCCGCCGCCGCAAGCCCATGCGCGACCTTCAAACAGTGCCAGTTCGAATCCGTGACGCGGGACGAGCATCGAGCCGTCGACGGTCCAGGCCGTGAGGGTCGGCAGGTGCGCGAACTCATCGCTGATGCTCGTCTCCCTCGCATCCTCGCCGCCGAGGATCACAGCCCTTCCGTCCTCGAGCGTCGCCGCGCCCGCACCACTGGTTGGCTGGGGCAAGTCTGGAAGCCGGACCCACGTCGAGCTGAAAGGGTTGAAGCAATCGGCGCGGGCGGTTGCGGGCGAACGACCGCCGGCGACGCAAACGCCGGAGTTGAATGTGAACCCCGCAACGTGGTTGCGTGGCGCGGGCAACGCTGGCAGGTCGGCCCAGGCGCGAGTCTGCGGGTCGTAGACCTCGGCCGGCGCCACGTTCGTGGCGGCGGTGTTTCCGCCGATGACGTACAGCCGGTTCGATGCCGCGATCAGGGCATGGCCGCCGCGTGCGTGTCGCATCGGCGCGAGCTCTGTCCAGGAGCCTCCATCCAGCCGAAAAAATCGGGCGCTGTCCCGACCGAAACTATGACCTCCCGCCACATAAAGCTGGTCGTCGAGAGTCGCGGCAGAGACGTGGTCTAAGCCGAGCGGCAGGCGCGGGCCGGCGCTCCAGGCGTTGCCGTCGAACACCCAGACCGTGCTCAGGCTGTTGCCTGCGGCGTCAAAGCCACCGATCACATACAGCTTTCCGATTGCAGCGGCGGCGCCCGATTCCTCGAGCGCAGCAGGAAGAGGCGTCTCCGTGCGCTGGGAAGGCGGAGTCGGGGAAACTGCGATAGGACTCGCGCCAGGGGTCGGGGAGGGGGCGACTGGCGTTGGCGTGGACGTGGCCCGCTGTCCCGCGCACGAAGCAAACACGAGCATGGCCAGGATCAGGACAGAGGTACGCCTCACGCGTTCGACGTTAACTTCTGATCTTTTCGCCGCGTGGGTCGTAGAGAGGATCTTTGGCTACCTGGCCTGCGACCCACGTGCCGAAGATCTCTACCTCGACCGGTGCGCCGACTGCTGCGTTTGTCGGGACGTAGGCGTACGCGATCGACTTTTTCACTGCGTAGCCGTATCCGCCGCTCGTGACTCGACCCGCAACCTTGCCGTCGATGCGCACCGGCTCTGACCCGAGCGCGACCGAACGTGGATCTTCCAGCACCAGGCATGCCAGCCTGGTGTCCGCCGGCGCCTCACGCTTTTTCAAAAGCGCGGAGCGCCCGATGAACTCGCCCTTGTCGAGCTTGACGCAGAAACCGAGGCCTGCCTGGTACGGGTCCGAGTCTGGGCTGATGTCCGAACCCCACGCCCGGTAGCCCTTCTCCAGCCTCAGCGATTCCACGGCCTTGTAGCCGCCCGCGACCAATCCCTTGTCACAACCTGACTCCCAGATCGTGTCCCACAGGCGCTGGCCGAACTCGGAGGGGCAGTAGAGCTCCCAACCCAGCTCGCCCACGTAGGTGACGCGCAGTGCAAGGCACGGCACCGATCCAACTGCCAGCTGCTGCGCCGTCATGAACGGGAATGCCTCGTTTCCGATCGGCGTCGTGGTCAGCGGCTGCAGGATGTCGCGCGCCGCCGGCCCCCACAGTCCAAGGCACGCGTATCCGGAGGTGACGTCTTCGACCTGCACCGAGCCATCCCCCGGCACGTGGTCTCGAATCCAGAAGAGGTCGTGCTGGCCGAACGCGGTGCCGGTGATGATGCGAAAGCGATCCTCGGCCAGTCGCGTCACCGTGAAGTCGCACTCGATCCCGCCGCCCTCGTTGAGCATCTGCGTGTAGGTCAGAGCGCCGACAGCGCGCGCGACGCGGTTGTCGGTGAGGCCTTCGAGGAATGAGGCGGCGCCGCGACCGCGCACCTCGATCTTGGCGAATGATGTGAAGTCGAAGATCGCGGCGGCTTCGCGGCACGCCATGTGCTCCGCGCCGATCGCCGGCGACCACAGTCTCCCCGCCCACCCACGCGGCCGCATTGACTCGTCGCCCTGCGCAGCATTGGGGTTGAACCAGTTAGCACGCTCCCAACCGGACTTCTCGCCAAACTCCACGCCCAGCTCCTTCAGCCGTGCATAAGCGGGCGACATTCGAAGCGGCCGGCCGGCGCTGCGTTCGTGCCCGGGGTACTTGACGTCGTAGTAGGTCGAATAGACCTCGCGGGTGCGGGCGAGCGTGTACTCCCGGCTGATGTAGTGGCGGCCGAACCGCCTCGAGTCCATCTCCCATGCGTCAAGGCCGGGGCGGCCCTCGATGATCCACTCCGCGACCAGCCTGCCCATCCCTCCGGCGCCGGCCAGTCCGTGCGCGCAGAATCCGGCGGCCACCCAGAAGCCGCGCACCTCGGACGGGCCGAGGATGAACTCGTTGTCGGGGGTGAACGCCTCCGGCCCGTTGACCAGCCTCACGACCTGCGCCTCCTTGATGGAGGGCGTGCGCACGATCGCGTTTGTCATCAGCGGCTCGAAACGGTCCCAGTCCGGCTCGAGCAGCTTTCCGTTGAAGTCGGCGGGGATCCCGTCGAGCCCCCAGGGCGCGGGGTCGCGCTCGTAGCCGCCCATGACCAGGCCACCCGATTCGGGCCGGTAGTAGACCAGCAGCGAGGGGTCGCGCATGGTCGGCATGTCGAGCGGCAGGCCGGACGGCCTGGTGATCAGGTATTCGTGGGCCATCGGGATCAGCGGGACGTTGACGCCGGCCATCCGGCCGATCTCGGGCGCGAACATGCCGCCGGCATCGACCACGAGCTCTGTCTCGATAGCGCCGCGCTCGGTGATGACGCGCCGGACTCGACCGTCGCGAACCTCGATGCCGGTGACGCGCGTGTTCTCGCAGATCTCTGCGCCCCTTCGTCGCGCGCCTTCGACGAGGGCGAACGTGAGCTGGCTCGGGTCGATGTACCCGTCAGTCGGCAGGAATGCCGCACCAAGGACGCCGTCGGTCGACATCGGCGGGAACATGCGCTGCGCCTCCTGCGCCGACACCAGCTCCAGCGGTAGGCCGAACGTTTTCGCCCATCCTGCCTGGCGTGCAAGCTCCTCCATGCGCTCCTCGCTGGAAGCCAGGCGGAGCGAGCCGACCTCGTGCCAGCCAGTCTCCAGGCCGACCTCCTGGCCGAGCGAGCGGTACAGGTCGACCGAGTTCATCATCATCTGCGTCAGGCTGAGCGAGCCGCGCAGCTGGCCGACCAGCCCGGCGGAGTGAAATGTCGAACCGCTGGTGACACGCGCGCGCTCGACGAGCACAACGTCCTTCCAGCCCAGGCGTGTCAGCCAGTAGAGGATGGCCGCGCCGCCGACGCCTCCGCCGATGACGACAGCACGCGCGTGAGACTTCAAATCAGGTCAAAAGAGTAAGGGGCCGGACGATCCGGCCCCTTATTTGAACTTAGGCCGCCGGCGAACCGGCCGGTGCGATGGCCCTTGTCGCAGGCGCGTTGCGCTGCGCGACCAGCCAGTAGATGAAGCCCAGGATGAGAATCACTCCGAGCGTTGCTTCGAACAGCGGTATGTCGCCGATGGGACCGAGATTCGGCAGGTTCGGCAGGCTGCTCACTGGAGGGTTGCTGGCGGCGCGGGGCCACAGGAAGTTGACGAACATGCTGATGCCCCATACCAGGCCGAGGACGTTGATGATCATGCCCCAGCTGCCGAGCTTGAACGGGGCGCTTTCCTTCGGCCAGCCTCGCTGCCGGGCGATCAGGATTGCGATGTTGCCGAGGATGTAGGAGAGGTAGATCATGCCGGTGGCGCCGATGGCGATGAGGAAGACCCCGGCGTAGTAGACGATGGGAATCGCGGCGAGCACGCCGATCAGGACGCAAGTCCATACCGGAGTGTGGAGGGTGGGGTTTACCTTGTTGTAGACACGCGAGAACGGGAGCTTCCCGTCTCGGGCCATACCGAAGGCCAGGCGGATGGTCGCGGTCTGGATGGCGAGGCAGCAGACATAGATGGCCGCGAACACGACGAAGAGGTAGAGGTCCGCCGCCCACTTGGGAAGGTTGCCCGTGATGATGTCGACGGGAGGAGCGGCCTTGCCCTCGCCGATCGCAGTCACGTAGTCGTGGATGTTGCCGCGGACTGCGAGCAGCGTCGCGAAGAGGAAGATCGCGCCGATGATCGCGGCGCCGACGATCGCTGCGATCACGGCTCGCGGAGCCTCCCTCCGGGGGTTCTTCGTTTCCTCGGCCAGAGTGCTGGCCGTGTCGAACCCGTAGATCACGAACAGCGACATGAACATCGCCGCCAAGAACGTGCCGAACGGATTGCCGCTCGCCGTCAGCTCGGTGGTGTCGAAGATGACGCCCGGCGACTGATGCGCATAGAAGAACAGGAGCACGAGGGCGAAGACGACCATGCCGAGGATCTCAAACACAACCCCTGTGTTGTTGACGATGGCAACCAGCCTCACGCCAAAGATGCTCAGAAGAGTCGTGCTAAGAAGCACGAGGAAGGCGATGTTTCGCTGCGAGTCCAGGTTGTTTGGTATGTCCATGCCCAGGCTGTTGAGGAGCGGAATCAGGACGAGCGGCACGGTCGCGACGACCGCGGCCACTGTCAGCACTCCCGCGAAGAGATAGATCCAGCCGGTGAACCAGGAGTAGGTCGGGTTCGAGAGGTACTTGGTCCACTGGTAGACCGAGCCGGCCACGGGGAAGTGGGAGCTGACTTCCGCGAAGTTCAGACCGATGATCAGTTGTCCGATGACGACGATCGGCCAGCTCCAGATGAAGGCCGGCCCGCCGATCCCAAGGCCAAGGGCATAAAGAGTGAAGATTCCGGTCGAAGGCGAGATGTACGAAAAGGCGACGGCGAAGCTCGAGTAGACGCCGAGGGCCCGCCTCAGCTCCTGCTTGTAGCCGAACCTCGCAAGGTCCTGAACGTCGGCATGATGTGCCTGGTCCTCCAAGTGCGTCCCCTCCTACGCTGCTGGCGGCCGTGTATTGGCGCGGAACCTATCACCGAGTAGCGGTGGCGTCAACGCGCGCGTGCGGCGCAACAAGAGAAGAGGGGCCGGCGAGGGCCGGCCCCAGGTCGAACTACATCGAGAAGATCGGGCGGACCTCCACGGCCCCGACGCTGGCGGCCGGGCATTTCGCCGCGTACTTGACCGCCTCGTCAAGATCGCCGGCCTCGATCACGTAGAACCCGACGAGCTGCTCGGCGCCCTTGGCGAAGGGTCCGGAGGCTGCTTCAGTCGAGTGGTTGCGGACGCGAACCGTCTTTGAGGTCTTCGACGCCTGCACCGGGTCGCCGGCCTTGAACATGCCCTTGCCGTCGATCTCGGCGAAGTAGTTGTTGAAGGCGTCATTCTGGGCGTCAAAAGCCGGGGTGCCCGGGGCGGGCATCTTCGACTCGTCGGCATAGAGAAGGTAGAGGTACTTCACGTGTTGACTCCTTTTGTCTGCCGCTCGATGGCGGCTTCTATACGGGTTTGGCCTGGGCCAGGACCTGCTCGCGAGTCACTCCTTCCATGTGATGGACCTCGCGCGCGTGCTCCTTGACACCGTTGACGAGCGTCTCCTCGTCGTCGGTCTCGATGACCCATCCGCATTCACATTCGACTCGCTTCTTCATCTTTTCTCCTTGGCTTGCCGGGCCGGCGGTAGCATCTTCGCCGGCGGGGTTTGGTGAATCTTTGGAAACGGCTGCACTGAGGTTCTACCTTACCGGCGAGGTCCAGGTCGAGCTTGGAGATCGCCTGGTGCGGGAGTCCAGGCTTGGCGGGCCGCAAGGCCGTTTCGTGCTGGCCTACCTGGTCACCGAAAGGAAGCGGGCGGTGGCCCAGTCGGAGCTGGCCGAGGCGCTGTGGCCGGAATCGGTCCCGGCGTCCTGGCCGCTCGCGATCAGCGCGATCGTGAGCCGGCTGCGGTCTCGACTCGCGGGCCTTGGGCTAGAGCGTTCCCGGATCATCGCCAACGCCTTTGGCTGCTACCAGTTCTCGCCGCCTGCGGGCACATGGATCGACGTCGAGGCGGCGCTTTTAGGAGTCGATGAGGCCGAGGGCGCGCTGGCGGTCGGCAAGCCGCAGTCTGCCTACGGGCCTTCGCTGCTCGCGACAACCATCCTCCGCCGCCCGTTTTTGCCGGGCGATGACGGGGCGTGGGCCGAAGGCCGGCGGGCGGTGCTCGCCGACGCCCTGGTCAGGGCTCTCGAATGCAGGGTCGAAGCGCTGGCGGCGAACAACGAGCTCGAGCTGGCCGTCAGCCACGCGCGTGAGGTCGTCCGCCTGGAGCCGTATCGCGAGTCGGGTTATCGAGGCTTGATGCGAATGCTGGAGCGCAAAGGCGAGCGCGCTGACGCGATACGCGTCTACAACGAGTGCGTTCGGCTGCTCAACGAGGAGCTCGGAGTTCCACCTTCGGAGGAGACGCAGGCCGTCTATCGAGAGGTCGCCGGCTGACCTCCAACCAGGCTTCGAGCCGATGAGCCCAGCCAGGCGCCCGTGAGTCCGAGAAGGACGCCGACCGCCATGGTCAGCACGACCGGAATCGCGGGCTGAGTGAAGCCCATGATCGCGGCGAGGCTTTCGGCGGTGGGGCGCAGGCCGAACTCGAGGTGAGCTGTAGCAAGCGGCACGCCCCAGGCGGCGAGACCGAGGATTACGCCGATTGGGATCGCGACGCGGGCGCGCCTCCACACGATGCCGATCACGGCGGCGATGACAAAGGGCGCCCACCACACGCCCAGCAGCACTGCCGCGATCGAGACGAGGATGGCAAGCAGGACAGCGGCCAATCCCCTCATGGCTTCAGGCTCCATGACTTAGCGCCGGCGGATGAGGCTGCCTGGTCGGCGGTCAGCATGGGTGCGTAGTCACCCTTCCACCAGGTGGCGGCGCGATCCGCATACCACTGCGACGCGGGGTTCTCGCTCTGACCTCCAGGGTAGATGCCCTGGAAGGTGTGGGCGCCCCAGTCGACGACCATCCGCCAGCTTGGTCCGTGGGTGGACGGGAAGTCTGGCGCCGCCAGCGGCGTGTAGGCGTCACCGCCGTCTGCCTTCGGCCCGTAGTTGAGTCCGCTGACCACCAGGTTCTCGAGCTCGCGCTGATGGACCTTGCCCCACGTCCAGGTGCTGGGGTCGGGGCCGAGCTGCTTGCTCAGCTTGGTGAACATCGAGTGGAACGCGATGCGCATCACCTCGACCGCAGTGTTCTTCGTCCCTCCGTACATGAACACGGGGTTGTTCTGGTCGTTCAGCGTCCACGCCTCGAGGTCCTGGCTGAGCGCGTCGTTGAGCTCCGCACGCGCGACCTTGACTTCGCGCGATTTCCAGTACCCGTCGAAGGTCTCCGCGAGGTACGACTGCCAGAAGTTCCACCAGATCGTGGCCCCCGCTGAATCCGTGTCCATCTTGTAATCCCAACGGTCGAGAAGAAGCGACGCCTGCTCTTCTTCCTTGCTCAAGCCGCCGCCGGACAGAGCGTCGCGCAGCACCGGCGTGATCTGCGATGCGAGGAAGTCGCGGGTGTCGGTTTGCAGCGCTGCCATGTCTGCGGCGCTGAACTTCCGGTCCTGTTGTCCCAGGACGCGGTGGATCTCGTTGGCCCGATACCCGGGGTCGAAGAAGTTCGACGTGGTGCCTATGTAGTACGGGTAGTCGGAGGTGACCTGTCGCTGGTTCGCCGACCAGATGATGTGGTCGGGCGGGTTGAAGGCCTGCGGGATGTCGTCGTAGGGAATCGTGCCGATCACGTCGTACTCACCGGTCCCCGGCATCGGCAGCCAGGGCGTCCCGCGCGCGACCTGCGGGTAGTAACCAGCCGAGATCAGCCCGATGTTGCCGAGGTCGTCGGCAAAGACGAAGTTGTGCGTGGGCGAGTACCAGCCGCGGAGAGCTTCGCGAAAGGCCTGGTAGCTGTCCGCCTGGTCGATGCCGAGCAGGACGTCCAGGTCTTGCGAGGGAATGTTGCCCGCCCACCAGACCGACGTGGTCTGGCCGCGTTCGGTGATGACCGGGCCGTGCACGCTCAGCTTCACTATGAGGTGATCGGTCGCGCCTCCGAACACCGGGATGTCGTAGGTGACTGTCTTGTATTTCTGCCAGGCGCCCTTCCAGAAATACTCTCCCGGGCGCGAGGAGTCCTCTTGCTCCCCGTAGTAGAAGGTCTGCTGGTTTTGCGCGTCGGTGAGGCTCCACGAGATGTGCTGGTTGTGGCCGATCAGCACCACCGGCGTGCCTGGGATGCTGACCCCGCTGACGTGGTAGCCGGGCGAGTCCATGCTCAGCTGAAACCAGATCGCCGGCAGCGTCAGGTGCAGGTGCGGGTCGCCTGCCATGAGCGATCCACCGCTCTCGCTCTTCGCGCCGGCGACGGCCCAGTTATTGCTCGCTCCGCCGCTGGCCACTAGACCCGCTGGGAGCGATGCCAGTCGCTGATAGGCATCGGCCGCGGCGACTGCCATCGCGTCGGGAATCTGGGCAATCGGTGCGACAGGCGCCCCGGTGATCGCGGTCTGATAAGGGCCGACGTCATACGGCGACTGCTGGTTCGGCGGGAGGACGGGGAACCACCGGTCCGTCAGGTCCGGCCCGAGTGATTTGTTGAGCATCGCCATCACCAGCGGGGTGTCGGTGAAGTTGAGCGTCTGCGTCATGTCGCCCTTGACGATCAACGAGTCGATCGGCGTCCATTGCTTGGGCTGGTAGCCGAGCAGCGTGAACATCGCCGGCAGCTGGTGCTGCGCCGTGGCCTCGTCGATGCGATCGTTGACTCCCTTCGCATAAGCGGTGAGGGCCTGGCGCGACCGGTTGTCAGGCGCGAGGGCTGCCCACTCGGCCTCGGCAGTGCGCAGCAAGCCGAGCTGCAGCTCGAAACGATCGCTGTCCAGCGCGGCCTTGCCCACCACCTCTGACAGGCGGCCCTCGCCCTGGCGGCGCAGCAGGTCCATCTGGAAGAGTCGGAAGCGAGCGTGGACGTAGCCCGTGGCGAGGAAGAGGTCATGGTCGGTCTGCGCGACGACGTGCGCGGTGCCGTCGCTCTCGAGAGTGACCTTGGCCGGCTGCTCGAGGCCGGCAAGGTGCAGGGTCTGGCTGGCGACGATTGCGTCCTGAGCCATGGTCCACGCCCCTGTGGCCGGGTTGAACGCGGGCCCAAGGGCGGGGAGCGGGCCGGCGCCGAAAAACGCCGCGTAGAGCACGGCGCCCGAAGCGATTAGCGCCAGCACGACGTTGAGCGCACTCCTCGACCTCCCTCGCCGCGGGGCTTTCCGCGGGGCGGCGACCGGAAGATCAGGCTCGGGGCTCTTCTTCTCTCTGACTGCAGGGGCGTCGACAGCCGGGTCCAGCGTCACTGGCGCAAGTGTGAGCTACAGGCGGGCTGCTCGCAGCGCAAGATAGCGGCGCTCGGGAAGGCTCGCGGTCATCCGCGCCGCCAGGTCATATGACTTGCGAGCGGCGTCGATGTCTCCCGCCCGCTCGAGCAGGTGTGCCCGGACGGCCTCCAGGCGGTGGTTGTGCTTCATGCGCTCGTCCCTGTCCAGGGTGCCGACCAGGGCGAGGCCGGCTCGCGGTCCGTGCACCCTGGCCACTGCGACGGCGCGGTTGAGCGTGACCACCGGCCCCGGCGAGACCTGTTCGAGTACTTCGTAAAGGGCCAGGATCTGCGGCCAGTCCGTCTCCTCGGCGGTGCTCGCCTCGTCATGCACCGCAGCGATCGCGGCCTGCAGCTGATACGGACCTACCGGCGCCTTGCCTAGCGTGCGGGTCAGCAGCTCGACGCCTTCGGAGATCTGGGCTGAGTTCCAGAGGTCGCGTCGTTGGTCGTCGAGCGGCACGAGCCAGCCGTCTTCGTTGGTGCGGGCCGCCCGCCGCGCGTCGGTGAGCAGCATCAGCGCCAGCAGGCCGGCGACCTCACCCTCTTCGGGGATGAGCTGAAGCAGCATGCGTGTCAGCCGGATGGCCTCGGTGGTGAGGTCGGCTCGCTGGAGAGTGGGACCGGAGCTCGTCGTGTAGCCCTCGTTGAAAACCAGATACAGGACCTGCATCACCACGCGGAGGCGCTCCGGCCGCTCGGCTTCGGGCGGCAGCTCGAACTGCATGCCCGCGGCCTTGATCCGCTCCTTGGCCCGGCTGATTCGCTGGGCCATCGTGGCTTCCGGGACCATGAAGGCCCGGGCTATCTCCGCGGTGGTCAGCCCGCCGACCGCGCGCAGCGTGAGCGCGAGCTGCGAAGGCACCGAGAGCGATGGATGGCAGCAGAGGAACAGGAGCGTGAGAGTGTCGTCCTGCTCTGACGCGGCGCCCTGGCCAGCGAGGTCGAGGACGGCTGCGGCCTCCTCTCGATGTTGCCGCGCGGCCTCGCTTCGCCACGCGTCGATGAGGCGTCGCGAGGCGACGGTCACCAGCCACGATCGAGGGTTTTCGGGCACGCCGTCCGCGGCCCACTGCCGGGCGGCCGCGAGAAGCGCTTCCTGCACGGCGTCCTCGCACGCATCGAACTGCGAGTGCCGCCGGACAAGCGTGCCGAGGACCTGCGGCGCCACCTCGCGCAGCAAGTCCTCGATCGCCGGCTCTGTCCTCAAAACTCCGGCGGCGCGTCCATGACCTGGCGGACCTCGATCGGCTGCTTGACGAAGGCGACGATCTTCGAGGCGATCTCTATCGCGCGGGCTTCGCTCTCGACGTCGACGATCCAGTAGCCGACGAGCGATTCCTTCGCTTCCGCGAATGGTCCGTCGGTGGGAACGGGGATGCCGTTCTTGATCCGGACGGTCTTGGCCTGGCTTCCGTCGGCCAGCCCCTCGTTGCTGACGAGCTCGCCGGACTTCGTGAGGTCCTCGTCGAGGTTCCTCATGAACTGGATCATCTCCAGCATCCATTCCTTGCCCATCGCCGCGAGGCCGGCCTCGGCAGATCCGAACGTCATGATCATGTACTTCATACCGATAACTCCATTTGATTCGGCGCCCTGAACCAGGCGCTCTCACCAATTGGTCGGAGCAGCCGCCCGATTCTCTACATCAGCCCGACGTTTCTTCTTTGGCGGCCTCGTCTCTGCCCCGTCTTGCGAGCTCGGCCACCACGGTGGGGTCGGCCAGCGTGGTCGTGTCGCCGAGCGGACGGTTCTCCGAGACGTCGCGCAGGAGCCGCCTCATGATCTTGCCGGAGCGCGTCTTGGGCAGCTCGGGGGTGAAGACGATGTTGGCCGGGGCGGCGAACTTGCCGATCACCCTGCCGACATGCGAACGCAGCTCGCGGAGCATCTCAGGCGAGCCTTCCCTGCCGCCTTTCAGCGTCACGAAAGCCACGATCGCCTGGCCGGTCTGCGGGTCGTTGCGACCCGCGACCGCGGCCTCGGCCACCGCCGGGTGGCTGACCAGGGCGCTTTCCACCTCGATCGTCGAGATGCGATGGCCGGAGACGTTCATCACGTCGTCGACGCGGCCGAGAAGCCAGAAGTCGCCGTCCTCGTCGATGCGTGCGCCGTCGCCGACGAAGTAGGTGTCCTTCCAGCGGCTCCAGTAGGTCTTCTCGTAGCGGTCCGGGTCGCCGTAGATGCCGCGGAGCATCGCGGGCCACGGCTTGCGAATGACGAGATAGCCTCCGCCGCCCGGCGGGACCTCCTGGCCGGCTTCGTTGTAGACCGCGGCGTCGATGGTGGGGAACGCTTTGGTCGCCGAGCCAGGCTTGAGCGTGGTGATGCCCGGCAGCGGGGTGATCAGGATCATCCCGGTCTCGGTCTGCCACCACGTGTCGACCACGGGCGTGCGATTGCCGCCGATGTGCTCGCGGTACCACACCCATGCTTCGGGGTTGATCGGCTCGCCGACCGAGCCCAGCACGCGCAGCGAGCTCAGGTCGTGCTTCTGCGCGTACTCGGGTCCCCACTTCATATGCGTCCGGATGGTGGTCGGCGCGGTGTAGAGGATGTCGGGTTTGTAGCGCTCGACGATCTTCCACCAGCGATCTCTGTCCGGAAAATCCGGCGTGCCTTCGTAGACGATGCCGGTGGTGCCGTTGGCGAGCGGGCCGAAGACGATGTAGCTATGCCCGGTGACCCAGCCGATGTCGGCGGCGCACCAGTAGATCGAGTCCCGCTTGACGTCGAAGATGTAGTGGTGCGTGGTCGCGACGCCGACCATGTATCCGCCGGTGGTGTGGATGATGCCCTTGGGCTTGGCGGTCGTGCCGCTGGTATAGAGAAGGTAGAGGAGATCCTCCGAATCCATCGGCTCACACGGGCATGACCTGGGGTCATCGCTCTCGCCTTTCAGCACGTCGTGCGCCCAGACGTCGCGGCCGTCCTTCATCGAGATGTCTCCGCCGGTGCGCTTCACGACAAGGCATGTCTTGACCTGTGGCGATTCGTCCAACGCTGCGTCGGCGTTGGCCTTGAGAGGCACGCGGTTGCCGCGCCTCCAGCCCTCGTCTTGCGTGATCAGCAGCTCGCACTGCATGTCGTTGAGACGCCCGGACAGCGACTCGCCGCTGAAGCCTCCGAAGACGACGGTGAAGGGAGCGCCGATTCGGGTGCAGGCGAGCATGGCGACCGGAAGCTCGGGGATCATGCCCATGTAGATCCCGACGTGGGTGCCTTTCTTGACGCCGAGCTTCTTCAACCCGTTGGCGAACCTGACCACCTCGCGCTGCAGCTCGCCGAAGGTGATCTCGCGCCGGTCGCCCTCGGGCTCACCCTCCCAGTAGTAGGCGATCCTGTCCCTGCCGCCCCGCTCGGCGTGACGGTCCACGCAGTTGTAGCAAACGTTCAGCTTGCCGCCGATGAACCACTGGGCATAGGGCGGCTTCCATTCGTAGAGCTGCTTCCAGGGTTCGAACCAGGCGATGCGCTCGGCTTCTTTGGTCCAGAACTCGTCAAACCCGCGTTCGTAGATCTCGGTCTGGGCGTTGGCCTGACGCCTGAACTCAGGAGACGGGGGGTACCTCCTGTGCTCGACCTGCATGGTCTCGATCGCGTGGCCATCGGACCGGCTTTCGCTCATCTCCACTCCCCTGATTGAGAACTGTTTGCGCAGATGCAAGCTTAAGCCGGGCTCGGCGGGGGCCGTGGGAAGCTACCCTTTGCAGCCGGGCCTGGCGACTAATGAATTCCGCCGGCGCCGAAGGGATGGACGGGTGCAGCCGGGCATCGTTGGGTTGAGGGGAGCGATCACCGCCGCCTGGGAGGAAGACCTGCGCGCGGTTCGGCAGGATCGCTATGACACGGCGTCGGGAAAAGAAGCGCTGGCTTTCATCCAGCGCTGCTACTCGCTCGTGTCCGACCTCCGCGCCCCAATCCAGAAAGCCTGGGGCCTTGGCGGTCACGTTCACGTGGCGGACAGCCCGAACGTCAGCGGGCCTGGACCGCGTGTGTCGCAGACTCGGATCAAGCTGCGCAACCACGGCGACCTGGTCGCTGTCGAAGCCTTCACCTATACGGACGGAACGGCCAAGCACAATCCTTCGCTGGGGTTAGACCGGGAGATCAAGGTCGCCGGAACGGGCGCCCTGACGTTTGTACAGGAGCTTTATCGGACGACGGTCGCGTTTCTCGAGATAGCCTTGAACCTCGACCTTGCGCTCAATGGTTCGACCTGGCTGTACGAGCAGCTGGTCGCGAATCATTTCATCGCAACCGGGAGGTGGCTGCCGGTGGGCGAGGTATATCAGCGCGCGACAAGAGAGTTCGCTGTCGAGGACAGCTTTGAGCGCGTCGTGTCGATGTTTGCGGCGCCCGCCGAGAGCAACGGTTCCAACGGATCGCACGGCGCCGAAGCGGAGATGACGCTTGCCGTCGAGCAGCTCCATCGATGTCGTGAGGCCCAGGCCGACCTCGAGGGTTTTGTGCAGGCGGTTCGGATGGCTGTCGTCGCGGACCAGGAGAATCGCCGCCTGACCAGCGAGGAGGTGGCTCGCGAGCTGAGCCTCGACGCGCTGACCACGATCAAGGTCGGCCGGCTGCTGGCGATGTCGCCCGAGGTGTGTCGCGACGGTGAGATCGGCGCCGACTTCGCGACGTGGAGCGTTCTCCCGTCGTACAACGTCCACTTTTTCAGGCGCGCCGCCACCATCGATGAGTACGTGGTGGTTGCGGCCAGGATCGGCGCCAAGGCCGAGGCCGACCAAAGCCGCGGGTCACGCCCTCCATCGCCACTCGGCGTGGAGACCTCCAACTCAATGCCCGACGGGATCGTCACCTTCCTGATGACCGACGTCGTCGAATCCACCGCGCTGTGGATCCAGGGTCGGGCGCAGATGTATTCGGTGATGAGGCGGCACGACCAGCTGCTCGCCGCCGCGATTGAATCGACCGGCGGGATCGTGCTCAAAGAGCGGGGCGAGGGCGACAGCTTTTTCGCGGTGTTCCTGCGGGCAACTGATGCGGTGATCGCGGCGCTCGAGGCGCAGAAAGCGATCATCGCCGAGCCGTGGACAGACGGGATTCGCATCAGCGTCCGGATGGCCGTCCTGACCGGGGAGGCCGACGCGCAGGATCGCGACTACCGATCGCCCGCCGTCAACCGCTGCGCGAAGCTGCGCCGCCGCGCGGTGGGCGGCCAGGTGCTTGTGTCGGAGACCACGTATTCGATCGTGGCGGACATTCTGCGCGACGACGTGCAGCTCGTCAGCGTTGGCAAGCGGAGGCTCGAAGGCCACGAGCGCCCCGAAGAGATTTACGTGCTTCAGCATCCCGAGGTGCCTCTCGAAGCGGCGGTCGCCGAAGATGAAGTCGCCGTCTAGGGAAGCTATCGGGTGGAAAAGCCGTTGAATTGGATTCAGTGGGATACGTGAACGAGAAACCGAGCCGGGCGGCCATCGACCGCTTCTCTGTGATCCTGGTCGCGGTCGCGGCCGTGATGTGGGTGTCCGACGCGTACTTCCGCAACCAGCTGATCAAGCACCTCAGCCCGACACAGATCGTGGTCGCGGAAGACGCCCTCATCACGCTGTTCTTGCTGCCGGTGCTGATCCGCAGCTGGCATGAGGTGCGCGGGCTTGGCACGCGAGGGTGGATCGCGGTGGGCCTGATCGCGGTGGGCGCGCAGTCGCTCGCGACGATCCTGTTCACCGCGTCGTTCTCCTACCAGATCTACGCCGAGACCCTGGTGCTTCAGCAGACGCAGCCGCTCATCGCGATCCTGCTGGCGTGGATGGTGCTTGGTGAGCGCCGCCGGCCCTGGTTCTGGGCGGCCGCCGGGGTCGCGCTGGTGGCCGTGTACCTGGTGGTGTTTGCGGACAACCCGCTCGCTCCGGTTTCCGCGCTGCGGAGCGGCCGGCTCGAAGCGGGGTTGCTTGCACTGGGCGCCGCCGCGTTCTGGGCCAGCGGCACCGTGTTGGGCCGTTACGCCCTGGGATCGATCAGCTTCTGGAGCATGACCTCGCTTCGCTTCACGCTCGCGCTGCCGGTTCTGGTCGTGATCGTGCTCGTGCAGTACGGACCCTCGGGATTCGGCCACTACCAGGCGAGCGACTTCTGGCCCAACCTGCTCGCGATCGCCATCGTGCCCGGCCTGCTGGCGCTCCTCCTTTATTACCGCGCGCTCTCTAAGACGCCGGCCTCCATCGCAACCATCGCCGAGATGGCCTACCCGGTGGCCGCGACGCTGATCTTCTGGCTGCCGCCGCCGGTGGGCTTCAACCAGCCGTTGCTCCCGCTGCAGATCGCCGGCACGGCGCTGCTGTTGGGCGTCATCGTTTTCCTCAACTGGACGAAAGAAAAAGCGCCGCCCGTGGTCGTCCCGGCGGGCAGAACCAGCTTAAGCCCCTCACCCTGACCCTCTACTGGGGCGCTGCGCGCGGCGCCGAGGGGAGAGGGGACTGCTCCAGAGCTGTTGGGCGCGCACGCCCAACCCGTGTACCACTGCGGTGAATGCGTCGCGCTGCTCCAGGCGTTGCGCGCCGAACATTTCCGCAAGGTCTGCGCGAAACGCCGGTATGTAGGCCGAGCCTCCCGTGAGCAGCACTCGGCCGACGTCTTCCGGCGTGACTTTGGCGCTGTCGAGTGCGCGAGAGATCGTTTCGCGGACGAGGTTGAGCTCGGCCCGGATCATCGATTCGAAGGCAGTACGGCGGAGAGTGACCTGAAGGCCGAGCGGAGGGAAGCGCAGCTCGGTTTCGTCTGAGTCGGAAAGGGAGATCTTCGCCGACTCGATCGCCTTGTAGAAGTCGTACGCATGGCCTTCATAGAGCAGCGCATGAACGAGCGCGGCCGGCGTGCCGCCGATGCGAGCGAGGATCGAAGGAATGCCGGGGTCGGCCATGAGCAGCCGCACCGAGCTCGCCGTGTGCAGCTCGTTGTACAGCCAGTAGGGCAGCACCTCCAACCCGAGAGCGGGACCGACGCTTGTCTCGAAGAGAACCCCGTCTAGCGTCTCGCCGCCCACTGCGACGCCGGACAGGCCGGCGATCCGTGGCACTCCGCCGCGAGAGTCCATCACCGCGACGTCAAACGTGCCGCCGCCGAAGTCCACCGCGACCTCGACGCCGCGATACGACGGCCCGCCGATGACGGCGGCCGTCGGCTCAGGTAGAAACGCGACCTCCGTGAAACCTGCCTCTATCGCTGCGCGTTCGAGCCTGCGGAACGCCTCGGCGTCTGAAGCCGCGCGGTCAGCCGGGTCAGCTCCGGCAAAGACGACCGGGTGTCCGAGGACGACCGATGTAGCAGCCTCGCCTGACGCTGCGTCCGCCTCGGCCTTCAATCGTTTCAACACGACGCTGACAAGCGACCCGACGCTGAAGTCGGTCGCCCAGCTGTTCGTGCCGGCGAAGCCGAGCTTTGCCAGCTCGTGTTTCACGCCAGACAACAGGCGCGCGTCGTTACAGCCGCCGCCCTTGCGGTACTGGCGGCAATCAGTGTCCCAGCCGTAGGGCGCCAGCGAGCAGTTCCAGCAGTCGGTCTTTTCGTGGCCTGACTTGAGGAAAGTCTTCACCGCCTCGTCGCCTGCGGTCCGCCTTCCCTCCCGGTGCAGGTAGACGAACGAGGGCAGCGTTTTCGATGAGCCGAGTGGCACCACCTCGACCCGGTCGGCGTACGCGATGGCCACGGCGCTGTTGCTGGTGCCGAAGTCGATCCCATAGCCGAGTGGACGGCTGGTCACCGACCGACTATAAATGTCAGGGAATATGGCGGAGTACGGAACTTCGGTGGAGTCGACGGCATCTGCGGATCGGATCTGGAGAGTGTGGTCTGACATGTCCACGTGGGGTGACTGGAATCCCAACGTTTCGACCATGGATTGGACGGGCGGGTTCGTCCAGGGATCCGAGGGCGTCATGAACACGCGCGCGGGACAGCATCACAAGATGAAGCTGGTCGAGGTTCAGCCCGGTCGGTCGTTCGTGCTCGAGACCAGGGTCGTTCCAGGCACGAAGTTTCTCTTCAACTGCAAGGTCGAACCGTCAGGTGGCAAGACGAAGGTCAGCCAGACAGTCGAGGTGAAGGGCCCGTTGGGGCCGCTGCTCGCGCCGATGATGGGCCCGCAGGTTTCCAGGGAATTCGGAACGCTGCTGGCCAACCTGGCCAGCAAAGCCGAGGCGAGCTAACTCAGCCGCGCAAGCGCCGCGCGAAGGACGTCCGCTTCACCAGGCTCGAGGTGGTTGCCCAGGTTCCGGTCGAGGCTGCGCAGGAAGACCTCATGGCCTTTCTCATAAGCGGTCTTGCCCCTGGCCGTCAGGTGGGCATAGACGCCACGGCGGTCGGTCGGGCACGAGTGTCGATCGATGAGGCCGGACTTCATCATCTGGTTGAGCCGGCGCGAAGCGCCGCTCTCCGAGATGCCGGCGACGCGCGCGAGGTCCTGGAAACGCAGCATGCCGTTCGGGGCGCGGCTGAGCTCGGCCAGCACCTGGTACCAGGCAAGCGGGATGCCGGTTTTCGGCTCCATGTCCTGCTCGAGCGCGGCGAGCATCGAGCAGTGGGCGCGCGAGATGCCTTCCCACACTTTCTCGGCTTTAGCGCTGGTGAGCTTTGGCATCGGGGTAATCCTATTCACTGGGCCACATATATAGAAGGACGAGAGGGGACCCGGCTGGGCCCCCTCTCCGTCGACCTTCGTTACTGCTTGGACTCGGCGAGCTCCTCCGCTTTCACGACGATCTCAGCATCGACTTCGACCTTGATCGTGTGGCTGGCGAACGGAACCGCGCCGGCGAGCCCATCCCAGTTAAGACCGAAGTCCATCCGGTTGAGCTGTCCGCGGGCGCTGATGCCCACGCGCTCTGTGGCTCCGAACGGGTCGGGCATCCGGCCTTCGACGGTTGCGTCGAGCGTGATCGGCCTGGTGGTCTCCTTGACGGTGAGCTCTCCCTTGACTCGGAAGTTCTCGTCGTCGACCGGCTCGATGCCGGTGAGCTTGAAGGTGATGTAGGGGTACTTCTCAGCGTCGAAGAAGTCAGCGGAGCGAAGGTGGGTGTCCCGCTGGTCACTTCGAGACTCGAGACTGGCAACTTCGACCTTGAGCTCGCCGCGAGCCTTGGTGAAGTCTTCATCGGGGCTCTCGAAATGGCCCTCGAACTTGTTGAACCGCCCACGAACCACAGACACCGCGAGGTGCTTGGCCGTGAACCCGAGATGGGTGTGATTTAGATCGAGGTCGTACCGAACCATTGTTTTGTTCCTCCTGAAAACAGAATTTCTACCTGTACCTACTTGCTTGCGCAAGCAACTATTCCAGAAGGGGGGAGGCGCCTAGCGCGGGAGAGTGCGAACCAGCCGACGCCGGCTCGGTTCATGGCCGAGGTCCCGGCTGAGCGGTCGGGACGCGACCAGCGCTGCATCCGGTATGAAGTTCTAGGCGGGCTGGTCCCGTCTCGCCAGATACGCTCGGCGCGACTTGCGCCAGCTCACTCCAATGCCCACCACCATGACGAGCAGGAAAGCCGCCAACGCTGCGGCGAAGAGGATCGGTCCGAGCTTGCCGGAACCGACCGCGGATCCGAGCGGCGCCCAGTCGACCGTGGCCGCCGCGTTGAGCCACGCGATGAGCCCCGCGCCGAAGGCCACCAAGCCCAGTGTCCATCGTTTTTCCGACGTCGACATCTGCGCGATGTCGAGGCGGCGCTGTCGCGGAGTGACCGGTATGCGGCCCAGGCGCGTGAGCAGGAACAGCCAGACAACGAGCATCACGATTCCGACGCCCAGGGCGATCCATGGATAGGCGGTCTTGTCGATGGGCGAGAGGTCGGCCGAGCCCGCCCACGCGGCCATGGGCAACGCCCAGATGAGGCTGGTGACGGCCGCAAAGCCGGTCTTGCCGAACCGGTCCACGTATCGGCTCATGCGGGGTACTTGCCGGCCAGGTATTGCTCGAAGGTGATCTTGCCGTCCTTGTGGTCGGGGCAGAGGAGGCGGCCTTCGGCGAACTGGCGGCTGAATTTGAGGGGCAGAGGCAGGTTGATCAATCGCCTGGTCAGTTTGCGCGCCTTGAGCCAGGACTCGGCGATTCCCTTGAAGTCTCTGACCTCGGGGCCGCCGAAATCCGCCAGCCGGCCGGCGGGCTCTTGCTTCACGATCTCGACGAGCCTGGCCGCGACCTCGCTCGGGTCGACCGGTTGGTACTGCCATGCGAACGGCACGGCCGCGACCATGGGTGGTTTCGACAGGATTCCCAAGAACGTCTCCATCAGCGTGTGGAACTGCGTGGCGCGCAGGATCGTCCAGGGCACGATGTTCTCCTCGACGACAGCCTCGGCCGCAACCTTGGTCTTGTAGTAGGGATACGCGACGCCATCAATACCGACGATCGAGACGAAGACGATGTGACGCACTTGCTCTTCGCGGGCCATCGCCAGGAGCCGGCGAGTGCCGACGACGTCGATCGCGTGACCTCTTGTGAGCTGAGTCGTCGCCGATGCGGCGTGGATGATGGCGTCCATCCCGGCCAGCGCTTTGATGAGCCCCGCGCCGGTCGCGAGGTCGCCCTGGACCGCGTCGACATGACCGCGAGGGCTGCGGCTCAGGATGCGCGCCCGGTGTCCGGAACTGCGCAAAAGCCTCACCACGTGGCGTCCGAGCGTGCCTGTTCCGCCGGTGACGAGTACGTTCATGTGAACCTGTCCAATCGTGAGTGAAAGACGGGAGGCGTGCCGACCTCGTACACTGGACGTCTCGGCCGGCCTTGCCGGCCCGCTCCGCTCGGGTCCTCTCTCGCCGTCACGGTAACGGTGTCCTGATCGTCGCGATTCAAATACGAACCCAGAGAGGGATCAGGAGAATACGTTGCCATCATTCGCCGAAGCGGGCGTTAGCCCGCGCACACTTGCTGCCCTGTCCGCACAGGGCATCACTGAACCGGTGCAGGTTCAGACAGAAGCCATCCCGGCTTTGCTCGCGGGCCGCGACGTCGTCATGGAAGCCCAGACGGGGTCCGGGAAGACGCTCGCATATCTGATCCCGTTGGTCGAGAAGCTGCCGCGTGGCGGGGCCGGACCCCGCGCGATGGTCGTCACGCCGACACGGGAGCTGGCCCTGCAGGTCGAAAAAGTGCTTCGCACCCTTTCGACCGAGCTCCGCACGACCGTCCTCTACGGGGGGGTCGGTTACGCCACGCAGCGGCTCGCCTTGAAGCATGGCGTCGACGTGGTCGTCGGCACTCCCGGGCGCATCATCGACATGCTGGGCCAGGGAAAGCTCTCGCTGTCTCGCATCCAGTACCTGGTGCTCGATGAGGCGGACGAGATGCTCGACGCGGGATTTGCGCCGTCAGTCGAGAAGATCCTCGGCCTCACCTATGAGCCACAGACTGTGCTCGCCTCGGCGACGATGCCGACATGGGTGACCAGGATGGTCGAGAAGCACACGCACGACGCCGTGCAGGTGCGACTCGAGTCCAACCACGCTGACCTGCTGGAGCACGGAATGCTCCGGGTAGATCGCGAGCAGAAGCTGCAGACGCTGAGCCGGCTGCTGCGCCGCCATTCGGGCAGCGCGATCATCTTCGGTCGCACCAAGCACGGCGTGAAGAAGCTGAACCACAGCCTGCGCCAGATGGGCCACAACTCGGTCGAGCTGCAGGGCGACCTCTCGCAGCTGACACGGGACCGTGCGATGGACTCGTTCCGAAACGGACGCAGCCAGATCCTCGTCGCCACGAACGTCGCGGCTCGGGGCATCGACGTCGACAACGTTGGTCTGGTGGTGAACTTCGAGCTCCCCGACTCGGCGCATTGGTTGACCCACAGGGTCGGCCGAACCGCGCGGATGGGCGAGCTTGGGCGCGCGCTGACGTTCGTGACGCCTGAGGACGAGCCCGCATGGGTGAAGCTGAGCCGCGAGGGCGCGCCGAAGATCCGCGAGCTCGACACCAAGCGTTTGCTCGACGAGGGCAGCTGGCACTACCAGGAAGGGCGGCCGATGCAGACGCACTCGAACGGCGCCGGGCCGCGGGTCAACCGCAGTCGCGGGCGTCGATGGACGCCCAGGCGGACGCGCTAGGCGGTTTTCTTCGCTCCGATCTGGTCGCCGAAGAACTTCATGACTCGGGTCCATGAGTCCTCGGCGGCCGCCTCGTTATAGGCCTTGCTCGCGGTGTTGAAGAACGAGTGCTCGGCGCCGGGGTAGATCTTGATGTCGTGCGCGATGTCGTACTTGTCGAGCGCGTCGTCGAGGGTCCGGCCGGCCTTCGCCGTGAAGTCGTTCTCAGGATAGGAGCCGACCACCGGGCATAAGCGGCTGACCACGTCGAGCGGCCTCGGGTTGACAGCGTAGAAAGGAGCGATCGCCTTGAGCCGGGAATCGGTGCATGCCCACGCGACGGCGAAACTGCCGCCCATGCAAAAGCCGATCGCGCCCAGGCGTTTGGCGTCGATGTCACGATGCTTCGCGAGGAAGGTCAGCGCCGTCTTCAGGTCGATGACGCCATAGCGATTGACGGAGCCAAGAAGCATCCCAGCCATGTACCGAGTCATGCACACGGCGCGATTGCGGTCGGTGAAGAGGTCGACACCAAGAGCGGCATAACCGGCGCCGGCAAACCGCCGGCAAATATCTTTGATCTGGTCATTGAGTCCGTAGACCTCGTGGATCACGACGACGCCGGGGTGCTGGCCCGATCCATCGGGTGTGACCAGATACCCGCCGCCTTTCAGCTCGCTGCGATCGATTTCGCGGATCTCCATCGGCCAGGGGAGATCGTAGAGGAGGCCTGAAGGTGGGCGGTATCATCAACTACTCGGCCGGCCATTACGTGGGCCCGTGGCGCAGTTGGGAGCGCGTCTGACTGGCAGTCAGAAGGTCAGGGGTTCGAATCCCCTCGGGTCCACCAAATGTTTTTCTTCTACTGAAGCGGGAACGGTGGCTGCCACCAGTGCGGCAGGTCGTCGACCTCGATCGCTTTGACCCATTTGACCCACCAGAAGCCGCGCCCGTCGGGCACGACCAGCCGCGCCGGAAAGCCGTGGCCTGGGTCCAGCACCTGGTCGCCGAAACGCGTGGCGAGCAAAAGCGAGCCCGCGCGATCGATGGGAAAGCGGCGATCGTATCCGGTGGTTGAAACCACGCGAATCGACGTGCCGTCGGCCTTTCCCAGCAGGCGATCCAGCCGGACGCCCGCCCACTCCTGTGTCGAGAAGAATCCGCCCGTGCAGTCCAGTGTCGCCGTCATCCGGTCGTCGAAGGCGAACAGGTCTTCGTACGACCAGTCGCGCCCGCCCGCGCTCAGCCGCCACGCGGTCGGATCGATCTGCGGAATCTCATCCAGGATCCACGAGCTGACGGGCATCAGCGACGGCTCGAACGAGCCGGCCTCGTAGGAACCAGTGAAACGGCGCGCGGCGCCGGGCAAACCTGTCGCCCTGACCACCCCTTCGCTCGCCGCGTAGGCCATGGCGGCCCCGGCGACCAGCGCACCGGCGCGGAGGACTCCACGGCGAGAGAGATCGGTGGGGCGGACGCGGATGCGCCGAGCGACGACATGCCAGATCGCCAGCGGCACCGCGGCGATGGCCGCCCCCACATGAAATTCCATCGCCGTGAGCGGTCCCCAGTAGACGAGCACGCCGCTGGAATGGAGGAAGCCTGCGACCAGCGACACCAACACGAGCCCTCCGAGGAGAACCGACGCCCACCGGCCCGGCCGCGACCGGCCGAGACCGCGCCGGGCGATCATCGACTTCCAGGGCAGCAGGGCCAGGATCGCAATGCCGCCCGCGGCGTGGACGACGATCGACCAACGAGCGGGTGCAGTCGCGAAGGCGAAGGCCAGCCAGCCGGTGATGAAGGCGACGGCCAGCAGCGCAAGCAATGCAAGGTTGGTCTGCGCCCCGCGCGCGATCGCCACCGGCCGCCGCGCCAGCGCACCCGCGCCCATCGCCTGAGCCTACGGCGAGGCGGCTCGGCTCGCAAGTTGGAACGCTGGACAGGGATGTGGCGGATTCGCCGTTATCCATGGTGTATTGCGCCCAATCCTCGAGTTCGCCGGGGTGACTCGAGCGTACGGACCGCGCCTTGCGCTCGATGACGTCAGCCTGGCACTGGAGCCGGGAGAGCTCGCATTCCTGGTCGGTCCCAGCGGGGCCGGCAAGACCACCCTACTCAAGCTGATCAACCGCGAGATCCGCCCGACGTCCGGCCGCGTCTGGGTGGACGGCCTCGCCGCGCACAACATGAAGGCGTCCCGCGTCTCGGAGCTTCGCCGGCGTGTCGGCGTCGTCTTCCAGGACTACAAGCTCCTGCCTCGGCTCACGGCGATGGAAAACGTCGCGTTCGCGCTCCAGGTGGGCGACCTACGCGTCTCCGACAGCGAGGCGAAGGAGCGCGCCCTCGACGCGCTGGAGGCCGTCGGTCTCGGCGACCGCGGCGATTCTTTTCCGCACCAGCTGTCGGGCGGCCAGCAGCAGCGAGTGGCGCTTGCGCGCGCCGTGGTCGGGCAGCCTCCGCTGTTGATCGCCGACGAGCCGACCGGCAACCTCGACGTCGATACGTCATGGGAGATGATGGATCTGTTCGCCGACATCGCAGCTTTCGGGACGACCGTCCTCATCGCGACGCACAACGTTGAGATCGTGCGGCGCCTTCAACGGCGCGTCATCACCCTCGTGCACGGACGACTCGTGCGCGACCAGCCCGCAGGCCGGACCGGGAGGATGGCATGGCTGGCGACGTCGTAAAGGCCCGCTTCCCGCGGCGCCTGTTGATCCAAATCGTCGCCACCAACATTTTTCGCTACCTGTTCCGCGGCGCCGCCAGGAGCTGGATCCGCAACATCGGCAGCGCGGCGCCGGCGCTGAGCTCGATGACGCTCCTCCTTTTGCTGTCGGGCGTGGTCGGTCTGGTCGGGTTCGCGCTGTACAACCTGGAAACCATCCAATCGGCGGAGGCCTCTCTGCTTCACGTCTACATGCGCGATGACGCCAGGTCCGCCGACGTCGACTCGCTGTGGGATCGTCTGGCAGCCGACCCGCGCGTCGCGAGCGTCACGTACACCACGAGAGCCGAAGCATTGACGAGGGCACAGAAAATGCCTGGGCTGCCGCAGCTCGCTTCCGCGAGCGACAGCAACCCGTTTCCGGCAAGCCTCGACGTGCGCGTGAAGAACATCGACGACGTTGCAGCGATCGACAGGTTGGTCCGGTACGAGATCGCCGTCGATCCGGTTTACCCGACGTCGTATGACCGCGGTGCTTATCAGCGGATCCAGGCGTTTCTGCTGGGCGTCGCGGTGGCCGGGGTCGCGTTCCTTGCGCTGCTCGGATTCGTCGCGGTGACCGTGACGATGAACAGCATCAGGGCTGCGATCCACTCGCGGCGCGACGAGGTCACGATCATGCAGCTGGTCGGCGCGCCGCGTTGGATGGTGCGCGGTCCGTTCGTAATCGAAGGCGCCATCACCGGCGCCCTTTCAGGCGCGGTCGCCGGCCTCATCGTTTTCGGCTTGACCGCAGCCGGCATCGCCGCCGGTTCCTCCAGCTTCGCCCAGTTCGCGCCCGGCGTGACCGCGGGCGTGGCAGCGGTCGCCGCGGCGATGGTATTTGCAATCGGTCTCGGGCTGGGATCGGGTTCGTCACTCATCAGCGTGCGAAGGCATCTCGAGTCATGAAAGCTCGCGTCCCGGTGGTGGCGCTGCTCGTTGCAACGTTCATGCTCGGCGTTGGCTCGAGCGTCAGCGCGGACACGACGCAGCCCGATCCCCAACAGCAGCAGGCTTTGATCGAACAGATCCGCGCGCAGCTCGGCAGCAACCTGGCCGACGCCATGGCCGCCCAGCAGCAGCTGAAGCAGTCGCTCATCGACAACGCAAACCAGCAGCGCGACGTCCAGGCAAAGATCGTGGACGCCGAAGCGAAGATCGCCGAGCTCGAAGTCCAGATCGCCGACGCACAGAGGCTCGAAGCATTTCTCGCGCAGCGCATCGCGACCGAGCGAGCGCAGCTCCGCCAGCTGGCGCGCGCCATCTACATGCAGCCGGGCTCCGTGCTCGTTGTCCTCGCCGAAGCGCAGAGCCTCAGCGATCTTCTGACAAGGGTTGCCGACCTCAACGTCGCCGGTTCACACGCGGCCGAGCTCAAGTCATCGCTCGCGCACGATCTCCACGAGCAAGAGGTCCAGCGCCAGAAGGAACAGGACGCGCGCGACGAGCAGGTCAAGCTGCGCAACGAGCTTGCTTCCCAGCTGGCTCAGCTGCGGACGTTGCAGGCCCAGCAGCAAGCCTCCATGGCCCAGCTGGAACAGAAAATCGCGCAGACGCGCAGCGAGCTGTATCTGCTCAACCGGCAGTCGGCGCAGCTGGCGCAGGCTGTCACCGACATGCTGCAGCAGCAGCAGGACGCGATCATCGCCGCGGCCATGCAGGCCGTCTGGACGCAAGTGCAGCTGTGGAGCCAGTCGAACAATGTCGGCGTGATCCCGGCGAGCGCAGGCCATTCGACGCAGTACCGCTTCATCTGGCCCGAACCACGAGCCCAGATCTCGCAGCGCTTCGGGCCGAGCACGTACTGGTTCGAACCCGCGTATGGGGCCTATCCGCATTTCCACACCGGCATCGACATGGTCGAGCCATTCGGCTCGCCGGTCTTTGCGGCCGACGACGGAGTGGTTGCGCTGACCGGGGCCTCGGGCAGCGGCTACGGAAACTTCGTCGTCATCGCCCACTCCGGCGGCCTAGACACGCTTTACGGCCATCTCTCGACGGGCCTGGTCAAGGTCGGAGACAGGGTGACGCAGGGCCAGGCTGTTGGGCTCGAAGGGTCGACCGGAAACTCGACCGGAGCGCACCTCCACTTCGAGCTGCGGATCAACCAGCGGCCGGTTGACCCGACGCCCTATCTGCCGCCGGGACCTCCCTCGGCCTACAAGGCCTAGCGAGGCGGCGGCAGCGAAACAAGCACCGCGGCAGCCAGCAGCACGGCGCTGAGCGCGACCAGCTCCCGGCGCCGCCGCGTTCGCCAGGCCAGCCAAAGGGCCACGCCAACAAGCGGCAGCTTGACCATCAAGACGGCGCCGTACGCGGTGGTCATCGTTTGCAGCGGCGAGGCGAGATGCAGAAGCGCCAGCGCCACGCCGCTCAACAACAGCAGGCCTGCCGACCACGCGGCAATCCGTCCGAATTTTCCCGAGGGCGCGACAACGTAAGCCGCCACACCGCCCACCCAGACGCCCATCGCCGACACGTGGATCGCGTTCAGCGCCAGCCCCAGCGGCTGCGGCAGGGCTGGGGTGGAATGCGCCGCCGTAGCGTCGACCACGGACAGTGCAAGGCCCAGAGACGGGACCGCCCACCGCAGCCACGGCGCCTGGTGAAGCGCGCCCAACACTGCCCAGAGAAGCAGCGCAGCTGCCACGCGCAACCCGAGCACCCGGCCGAACGGCGACGCCAGCGCACTGATCAACGGGTCCGCATCGAAGGCCGCCGCCGGATCGAAGCTCGCGGTCTGGGCCAGCAGCGAGACGGGCTCCGCGACCAGCAGCAATGCGGCGCCGGCCCCGGCCAGGCGAAGGGGCCGGCTGTCCTTCGTCACGAAGAGGGCGTACGTCGCGGCGCCGAAGCCGAGCGCGAAGCCGGCGAAATGCAGCCACCGTCCGAGCGCCTGCAGTGCCAATCCGAGCGGCGTCGACAGGCCGATGCTTGCTTCGCCGAACCCTGGCGCGTGCACCGGGCTCGCGTGGCCGAGGCTGAACGTGAGCTCGCCGCGCGAGGGGTGAGTGTCTGTGGCGACCACCGTCCAGATCACCGCGTAAGTGCCCTCGCCCGCAGCATTCAGCTGCACTGAGAGCCGCGAACCATCAGCACGGGCCGATCCGCTCGACGCCAGCCTTCCATCCGGCCCGTAGACGCTGATGCCTCTCCCCGCCGGCGTCACCGCCTCCGAGAACACGAGCTCGACACTTGCCGGAAGCGTGTCCAGGATTGCGCCAGGAGCCGGGTTGGAGGAAACCAGCTGGGCGTGAGCCGATGCCGTGACCGGAATGAGCGCGAGCGCGGCCGCGGCCACGCCCGCAATCGCGACGCGCCTCAGTACGAAGGTGCCGGCACCGGCGTCGGCGCCGCCACGGTCTCCGGGCCGCGCGCGCGGCTGATCCGGATCACGAGACCGGCCGCCAGCAGACACAGAAGGCCGGAGGTCATGAAGGCGATCTGGTAGTCGCCGAAGTAAGTGCGGACCGCGCCCGCCGCGGTTGCGGCCGCGGCCGCGCCGAGCTGGTGCGAGGCGAAGACCCATCCGTAAACCACGCCAAGGTTCCGCCTTCCAAACGTGTCCGCGGTCAGCGCGACGGTCGGCGGAACAGTCGCGACCCAGTCCAGCCCGTAGAAAACGATGAACAGGAACAGGCCGAAGTACTGCACGCCAAAGGCATAAGGCAGGAACAGGAGAGACAGCCCGCGCAGCCCGTAGTACCAGAAGAGCAGCCAGCGCGAATCGAGGCGGTCGGTCAGCCATCCCGAGATCATCGTCCCCGCCACGTCGAAGACTCCGATGAACGCCAGCATGCTGGCTGCTGTCACCTCGGGCATGCCATGGTCGATCGACGCCGGGATCAAGTGAGTGCCGATCAAGCCGTTGGTGCTCGCACCGCAGATGAAAAAGCTGCCGGCCAGCAGCCAGAAGTTGCGGTTGCGCACACCCATCGCAAGACCGCCGAGGGCGGCCTGCACGGGATTTCGCAGCGGCGGCGGCGGCTCGTCAGCCTCGGTAGCGCCATACGCCCGGAGGCCGACGTCGGCTGGCCGGTCGCGCATGAAGAACGCGACCAGCGGTATGCCGAGCAGCGAGGCGCCCGCGACCACCAGCGCAGCTGTTCGCCATCCCATGTTCACGGCGAGCCAGGCCAGCGCGGGCAGAAAGATCAGCTGGCCGGTCGCGCCGGCGGCGGTGAGCGCACCGAGAACCAGGCCGCGCCGCTGCACGAACCAGCGGTTGGCCACGATGGCGGCGAGCACGGTGGCCATCGACCCTGTCCCGACGCCAACGACCACTCCCCAGAGCAGGTCGAGCTGCCACGGCGCGTGCATGAAGATGGTGAGGCCCGACCCCGCCGAAACGGTCAGCAGCGCGCCGACGACCACCCGGCGCACGCCAAAGCGCTCAATCAACCCGCCGGCAAAAGGGGCGAACAGGCCGAAGAGCAGGAGATTGATCGAAACCGCGACTGAGATCGTCGCCCGCGACCAGCCGAACTCCTGCTCGAGCGGGACGATCAGGACTGCGGGCGTGGACCGGAACCCGGCGGCTGCGAGCAGCGTGAACCACGTCACCGCGGCCACGACCCAGGCGTAGTGGAAGCGTTTCACGAAAGGTCCCAACGCCGGACGCGGCAGGGAGTATTCCGTTGCATGAAGGGACAGTTTGGGAGCAACCGCGGCTTCGGCCGCGGTTGCTCGTGGGAAGGAAGGAGGTCTACAGCTCGACTAGGCCAGAGATCAGAGCTCCAGTTACCGAGTAGCCGTCGCTCAGCACCAGGCTGAAGCTGCCCAGGCCTGCGATGCCGTCACTGGCCACCATCGTGAAGTTCACCGAGTGCCCGGAGTTGGTCCCAGCTCCGGTCACCGTGATCGTGTGCAGTACGTCGTCAAAGGCGACAGTGCTCATCTGAGTCGAGTGGAAGTCGGTGTGGGCGTCCGCGTCCTGCACGTCAACCGATTCGGCCGCGCCGTCTTCGCACTTGTCCTTGTCGAAGTGGAACTTGGCCCGGTGGACGCCCTGGGCATCCATCCGCTGAACTTCTCCATCGCCATCCGCCTCATGGCACGCTCCCCCTCCGGTTGGGCAGCTTCGTGTTCCGTTCGGGATTCGCGCGGAGAAGACCTCCTGCCACTTCGAGTAGTTGGGGTCGGATGGCGACAGGTTGGCGAGGTGAGTGCCATTCCAGAAAGGCATCGCACAGTTGTCGTCCGCAACGAGCCCCTGGTAGTCACCGTAGAAGAAGTTTCCGGCGCCGTCGATCGGCGGATTGATCCTGGGATCCGACATCTTGCTCGTGACGCGGGTGTCCGTCCAGGTGGCGCCGCCGGTGTTGGAGCGAGACAGGTAGGTGTCAATGAAGAAGTTGCTGGGATCCTGCCGGCGGTCGAAATAGCTGATGTCGATCTGACCGGAAGCCGTCACGGCAATCTGAGGCTGGAACTGATCCTTGACGTTCCCCACCGCGTCCTGGTTGACGCGGATCGGGTTGCCGAACACCGGCGGCCCGACCTCCTTTCCGTTGAGAAGGGTGACGGTCCCCTTGACCAGCAGGATGTCGGCGTCCGTGGTGCTTTCGTCAGCCCATGTCACATAGACAGAGCTGTCCGTCGGTGAGACGGCCATCGCCGGCAGCGACAGGTTGCGGAAGTTGTCGGC
>Ga0137409_10000733_pt1 | contig 35811 bp, 24 predicted proteins | sample CZODoug1_16funga_FD_122059 | JGI IMG/M metagenome (GOLD analysis project Ga0137409, IMG submission 122059) | Vadose zone soil fungal communities from Angelo Coast Range Reserve, California, USA - CZODoug1_16fungal (Hybrid Assembly) | ecosystem: Environmental > Terrestrial > Soil > Vadose zone... | reverse complement strand
GCCAAATCGAAGCGAAGTTCCTTCAGGCCATAGTCGATCGACACTCTCCCGAATTGCCGCAGGAGGTTCATCCCGATCAACAGTGCCGGGCGCTGACGCAGTCCCCAAACATCGAAGACTAGAAAATCGGCAATCACCAAGGGGCAGTCGATGAATGTCAGTGCTGCCGTCAATTGGATCTTATTGACCATCGCCACCTTTCCTAAGATCTCGCCACCGGTGATGTCGATCAACCGAATGGTGCCAATCTCGCCGAAGGCCGGATTGCGCCTCGCCAAGGCAGCAAGCAGAGGAGCATTGGCGGCTGACACTTCGGCGCCGGAATCAACGAAGGCAGTCGCGGGGATGCCGTCTACCATGCAATCGAGCGCCTGCAAATGCCCCGACGACCCCGACGCGCGAATGCGCGCCTCATTCTCTCGCGTCCAGTTCGCGCTGAATCTGGCACGTGGTTCGCTCACCTGCAGGACGTGATTTTTGAAATCGAAGGTCACGCGGTGACCATCGAGGCAGTCGAGACCCAGATACCCGTCAGCGTCCAGCAGGGAACGGGACAACGTCGGCACAACCAAGTGTCTGCACGTGATCGACCCAAACGACAATGTGCGGATCGAAACGGTGTCGGCAAAGACGGCGCGGACAACCCCTTGCAACTTTGCCTTTTCGCCGTGGAATAGACCCAATTCGTCGGCGACTTCAGTGGCCAAAACGGTGCGGTCGGCACCGGTATCGACGACGAAGTGATACGGTCCATTGCCATCGATGCGCACTGCGACCGTCAGGTGACTTGCGACGTCGGTTGCGGCGGCGATCCGCGATGTGTCCCGGTCCGGCGCGGCTGTGGCCGCCGATTCCATCCCGCCGAGCGTCGGGGACCTCCCCCGTGCTTTTGCCATGATCGACGCAAAAGCCAACGAGGAGGCGCCGTATTTCACGAATCGCCGTCGCGAGAGTTTTTGGAGTGCTACCAATGGGGTGCCTCAGCTTAGGGCATAAGTACCATATCGCGCCAACGGGGTCCAAGGGTGCCGGACAACGGGCGCCTGCACAGCGGAGGCTCAGCAGCCGTTCGCACTCGTGCCGTCAAACCCGTTGTTCGATCCCTTCCAATCCAACAGGAACGCGCCGCATGTCCGCACCGCTGGATCTAGGACACCGGTTGCATCGACCCCTGAAAGGGTTGCGCTTCCGTCCGCGCGCAGCTCGATCAGGCTTCCCCCGGCGCGATCGACCCGCAGTCCATTCACGGCCAATCCATCGATGCGCTTGCCGATGAGCAGTATCGCTTCCTGGCTGCTGTCCAATAGGGTCGTGGTCCGCAGATCGATTTGTGCCTTGATCGGCGCATCCAATGCGTAAAGCCAGACAGCGCCGACTCCGATATGCCAGCGGGGATCGACACTGCCCCCTCGCACCACCATATTGCCCTTCAAAGAAATCTTGCCCGAGAGCGGTACTGCGCTGAAGCGGTTGCCCAAATGTAGTCCGCCTCCCTCGGTGAGAGTGTCGGCGATCAGATTGTCGGACACCGAAATGTCATGGCCGCCGTAAATCGCCACACCGTTCGCCAGGACGGGTGCGACTACTGTGTTATGACGAATTATGATGTCGTGATTGGCCAGTTTCTCAGCCCACGAAGCAATGCCGTCGTCGCCATTGTTGCGAAAGAAGCTCTCCTCGACGGTCACATTCGAAACGCCGCGGTGTAGATTGAGTCCGTCCGCGGTGGTGTCCAGCACACGTACGTGCTTGACCAGCAAACCGTCAAAGGGGCCATCGAGCCACAGTCCAACCTTGACGTGCTGGATGAACAAGTCATGAATGCGGCTACCGCCGCCCAGCGCGCCGCCGATTCCAGCCAAGGGCTTGTGATCATCGCGTTCGTCGACTTCTCCGATGATCGCCAAGCCGTGAATGTCGACCGCCTGTGAGGGGTTTGGCGCATCATGTCCATAAAGCCCCACACCGTCGCCATGCAGAATGGAATACCACGGCCCGGCACCGGCAATTTCGACGCGGTCCACCTGGACATGGCCATCGAGGCGAAAATGTCCCGGCGGAACCCACAGCGGCCGCGCGCTGCTCGAGGCCGCTGCGATCGCTCTGGAGAACGCTTCTCTGGAGTCCGATTTGCCGTAGGGATCGGCGCCGAAGTCCACTACCGACAACGAGCGCGGCGGTCGCCTGAGCGGCGCAGGCACCATTTCAAAATCGACCAGATCGATCGCGCACCACGACGGCTGGGTTCCGGGGCCGCTCGTCAGCCGCACGGCCGTGCCGGCCGGCAGCACTTGATCAAGCAAGATCCTCGCGTGATCGAAGAAGTGGTGACCGTTGCCGTCAGCGGCATGCTTGGTGAAAGGGTAGCGGCCGTAGTAGCAACAGTAACGAGAGGTCACCGCGAGATCGGCTATCCGATGGCCATGTGCATACACGCCGAGCCTCGCATCGACAGGCCTGCTCTCAGGACCGTCGGGCACGGCATAACGGACAGTCAGGGCATTGGCCGGTGCGGAAAGCGTGAACTCGACATAATCCCCCTGGCCTTCGAGCAAGACCGCCCGCCGGCCGGATGCTTCAGAAGCGAGTGTCGTAAAGGTACGGTCGGGCCCGACGATGCGGCCATTGGTGGCGCCGTTCTCCGCCTCATACTCCACGAATTCGAGCGGTGAGCCGACGCCGGCAGTGATGCCGGGGTCCAAGGCCGCGACGGTTGCAGCCGATGGCAGCTCGCTCAACGCTACCGTCGAGAGGGACGGTACGATCAACAAGACCGCAATCAAGCGCCTCATTGGGTCAGACCGGAGCGGAATCACCTTAAAGCCAGTGCCTCTTGGGTTAAAAGTGGCCGACATGCATGCGTGCGGTGGATCGGATGATCCGCGATGCGTACGACACTTGAGTGGACCAAAACCCCCATTCGACTTGCGAGAGTTGCCGGATGGCCCCTGATAGGCGTAGCGTAGATCCAACGGATATAACACGGCAATGCCGACAACCTCTGAGTCCCGCACCGAGATTTTCACCAAGCTCTTCGCTGAGAGCCGCCAGGCGTTGCACCGCTACATTCAACGCTTCGTCGGGTCGAGTGAAACGGCGAAAGAAATCGTGCAGGAAGCGTTTCTTCGTACCTATCGGCAGCGCGATTCGGTGACGACGCTCAGAGCGTTTCTTTTTTCGACGGCGCGCAATCTTGCTGCGAACGAATACCGTCATCGGCGGGTCATGGAGAGAGGCGCATTGGGGCATTTCGGCGATTCGCGCGTCAAAACTGAGCACGAGTCGCTGGAGACCGAAGTGCTCAGAGATGAACGGAATCGGCTCATACAAGAGGCCATCGACCGGTTGCCTCCGCAATGCCGTGCGGCATTCGCGCTGCGGGTATTTCATGAGTGTTCCTACAAGGAGGTTGCGGACCGCCTCGGTATCTCGGCCAAGACGGTTGAAAAACATATCGCGCGCGGCCTGCGTGAGACTCACAGCTATATCAACAGACGCTATAGCGCCACGAGGCGGGACCATGGGTGACGTTCACAGGCTGCCGAACAGCGACGACACCGAGCGCGAGGCAAGCGCATGGTTTGCCCGCATGAACGCCGATGATGTCACCGCTGACGATCGCACCCGCTTTGAAGCGTGGCTCCGCACTCAGTCATGCAATGCGAAGGCCTATACAGAGGTATCGGCCACGTGGCAGGAACTCGTGAAATCCGGTCCCCTCGTTCGGGCTGTCTATTTCGGCCAAGTGATGAACGCGGCCTTGGCGCCGCCTGCGTCGCGTCGACGCTGGGCGGCTGCCGCCGTGGCCGCGGGTATCGGGGCGATCGTTCTCGGCGCAGTCTGGAATCTCTACAAGCAAAAGGAAGAGACCCGCTTTCAAACGGCGATCGGTGAGCAGGTCGCGGTGGCATTGCCTGACGGCTCTTCGTTCGACCTCAATACCGACAGCCGGATATGGGTCGACTACAGCCAGCGCCGGCGTGTCATTCGTCTCGAACGCGGCGAGGCCTATTTCAAAGTAGCCCATGATACGCAGCGGCCGTTTTGGGTGCGCGCCGGCGACTATTGGGTGCGCGCCGTGGGTACGGCGTTCAATGTCTACTTGAGGCCAACCGGGGTAGAAGTGACGGTGAGCGAGGGCACGGTCAGCGTCGTCAAAGCGACGGCGAATGAGTCCCCTCCATCCGATCCTGCGATTACCGGCTCTGCAGCCGCCGTGACCGCAGGTGAACAGGCCGACGTTCACGGCCGCGCTGAGGTGATCCACGAACTCAATTCGGCGCAGCTGACGCGCCTGCTGGCCTGGAGAAAGAGCAGCCTCTACTTCCAGGATCAGCCGCTGGGTGACGTCGTCAATGAGCTGATGCGATACACCACACTGAAGATCGAGTTCGACGATGACGCCCTGCGCCAGGTGCCCGTCGGAGGCACGTTTCAGACGAGCCCTGAAGGGGCGGAAGCGCTGCTGACGATGCTGCGCGACGGATTTGGCACGAACATCCGGCGGGATGGCGAAGGCCACGTCCACATCGAAAGTCCCGCCAAGTAGTGCCTAGGAGCCTGTCTGACTAATGATCGCCGTCGCGAGGGCGATCATTAGTCAGACAGGCTCCTAGATCAATCCCTGACCCCGCCCCACGCTTCGCTGCAAGATAATTCGGCGACTTCGGTAAATAGACCGGGGGTTTTTTTCCCCTCGAGGGTCGTAGTATCAGACGGCTCATCAAGAGCCGCAGCACTAGAACAATGAATGGGGGAGTTCATGAAAACGAATAACGGCTCGGTTCGGCTGGCGGTGTTGCAGGCGCTGGCATGCGCATCGGGGCTGATTCTAGCCACGCCCGGCAAGGCGAACGCCGACCCGGCGCGATTCGACATTGCCGCACAACCGCTGCCCAACGCGCTCAAGAACTTTGCCGCACAGGCAAAGATGCAGCTGCTGTACCGATACGATGTGGTCAGCCATGCGACGGCAAGCCCGGTGACCGGACAACTCGAGAAACACGCTGCCCTGGAGCTGTTGTTGCGAGGGACGGGACTGGAGGCGGTTTACAGTAGCGACAATACCGCGACCATTCGTTCCATTTCCGCGGGAGATAAAGCAGGCCCCGGCACCAAGGCCGCAACCGGCGATAAGGTTGGCCCGGCCAATGCACCTCCGACAACCTCGACGGCGGCAGAACAGAATCCGGGATATCTCAGGGTTGCTCAAGTCAACACGAGCGCGCAGCCGGATCAAGGCGTCGCTGCAAATAACGCCTCGGAGCCGGCCACGGCACCGGAAATCGTCGTCGTCGGCGTGAGACAGGCACTGGCGACGTCGCAGGAAATCAAGAAGGATGCCATGACCTTCGTCGATTCGATCACGGCGACCGACATTGGTGCGTTCCCCGACAAGTCGGCGTCCGACGCGCTCCAGCGCCTGCCGGGCATCACCGTCAATCGCCTGCAGTCGAACGACGACAGCACGCACCCCTCGGGCGAACCTACGAATATTCTCATTCGCGGCCTGACCCAGGTGCGCACTGAACTGAATGGGCGCGACACCTTTTCGGCCGACTCCGGCCGAGGATTGAACTTCAACGACATCTCGCCGGAATTGCTCAGCCGCGCCGATGCCTACAAGAACCAGACCGCCGATATGATCGAGGGCGGCATCGCCGGTACCGTGGATCTGCGAACCCGACTGCCCTTCGATCAAAATGGTCCCGTCATCGTCGGCGCCTTCCAAGGCGACTACGGTGACCGGTCGAATCAGCTCACCCCTGCCTATTCGGTTCTGGCCAGCGACTCCATGACCACGGACTTCGGCCGGTTTGGATTGCTCGTGGATTACGCGCGCTCGCACGTCGTCACACGAACCGAAAGCGTGATCATGGACAAGATCGATACGTATTGCTCGTCCGGATATGGGACAGCGGCACACGCAATCGTCAATCCCGACGGCAGTATCCCTTGCACCGGCAACGTATTTGGCGGCTCGGGCTGGGCCTACGCCCCGGACGGCATCCGCTATTCGCAGGTCGATTACGACCGCGATCGGATCGGCAGCACCATCGCGACTCAATACGAGAGCAATTCGAAGTCCCTGCTCGCCACGGTTCAATACACGGATTCGAGCTACCACAATAAATGGCTCGAGGACGCCAGCCACGCGATACTCGACGGCTCGTATTACGGAACACCCGCCTTCAACCCGCGGGGAGCATCGAACCTGGCCGGCTCATCGCCGCTCGTGTTCGGCTCGAACGGTATGCTGCAGTCGGGACTCCTGACGCAAGCTCACGGCAGCTGGCGCGGAAGTAACTCGGCCAACCCGCAGGATGCGATCGACACCGGTTCGGCCGTGCCAGGCATGCCATTCGTCAATAATTGCCTCCCCGGAGCCACGTGCGGGCGGGACGGCCTGTACTTCCAGAATGAATCCCGGGATTTCAACCACACCGAGGGCACGAAGGAGGTCTCGGCACACATCAAGTGGAACATCGTTCCGCGGCTCCACACCGATTTCGACGCCCAGTACATCGATGCGAAGGTCGACAACCATGACATCCTGGTGGCCACAGGTTCCATGGCCAACTATCAGTACAGCCTGGGCAACAACGGAGTCCCGCAGGTCCAATACTTGCCGGGTTCCAACGTCAATTATGCGCCGGGGGATCTGTCGAATCCGCACAATTACTGGATCCCTTTCATTCAGGGGCATGAAGAGAAAGACCGCGGCAGGGAATCCGCGTTTGCCATGGATGCGAAATACGACATCAGCGAGGGCGGCTGGCTGGATTCTCTGAAAGCCGGCGTTCGCTATGCGGACCGAAACCAAACCGTGCGCTATTCGACCTTCAATTGGACGCCGATCGCTGCGAGCTGGAACTGCAATGGTCCCGGCTTCAATGTCGACAACACGACGCCGGCCGCCTATCCGGCCTGTGCGCAGCCCCATGCCGATTTCAAGGGCTACGGCGCGGGAATCTGGGGCACCACGAATTTCAATAATTTCTACGACAAGGGTGTCTATCCGAACGGGCAGCTGGTTTTCCTCAACAAGGGGACTATCACGAACATGTCGAGGCTGCTCGCGGGGTTGAGCGGCGCCAACACCAACTCACCGCTTGGAACGGGGTACACGTCGATCTGCGATCGAACGGGAGCCGTCGACTGCTATATACCCCCCGACATCATGCAGCTCGAGGAACAGACGAAAGCCGCGTACGTCATGTTGAACTTCGGCGGGAAGGACTCAAACATCTTTGGACAGGTCAATGTCGTGGGCAACGTCGGTGTGCGCGTCGTTCAGACCGAGGAAATCAGCGGAGGCAGTGTCGGTTATCCAGCCTCGACGAATCTTCTGGCGCTCGGCGCGTGCACTCCCCCCCTGGGGACCAACGTCGTCAATCCGGCATGCTATCTGACGCCCGACCTCATCGCTTTCTCCAACGGCGGCGGCTCGCCTGACACGTTCAAAAGCACACACACCAACGCGCTGCCGAGCTTCAATGTGCGCTTCGGATTGGATGAGAAGGACTTCATCCGTTTTGCCTACTCGCGCGCCATATCCCGTCCGGATGTCGGGCTGCTTCGGAACTATGTCCAGATAAACTCGCCGGTCATCAATACGGGGCCGGACTCGCCCTACGTCATCTACAATTCGCCCACGGCGGCCCACGTTGCCGCGAATGTCACCGGCTATAAGTTCGTGTTCAATTCCACTGCCGGCAACGCGGGTCTGAAGCCGGAATCGGCCGACCAGTTCGATCTGTCGTACGAACGGTACTTTGGGCCGACCAGTTCGCTCACCCTGGGAGCGTTCTACAAGAAGCTGTCGAACAGTCTGAATCAGGCTAATTACACCCGCACCTTCACGAATAACGGCGCGACGGAGACCGCGCAAATCCTGGGCCCGGTCAATGAAAAGGATGGCGGTAAGATCGCGGGTGCTGAGTTCGCCTACCAGACCTTCTTCGACTTCCTGCCGGGACTCCTGAGCGGCTTAGGGATGCAGGCCAATTATACTTATGTCAATCAATCCGGGATCCACAACTCCAATCTGATCGACGTCGGCGGACTGACCAACGGCGGCGTGGGCGCGTTCGGCGCCGGGCAGGAGGCCGTCGGAGGTGTCGTGATCGACTCCCACAAGCTACAGGGGGTTTCCACCCATACCTTCAATCTCGTCGGACTCTATGAGAAGGGACCGATCGGAGTCCGCCTTGCTTACAACTGGCGCTCCAGTTACGAAACGGCCAACCTGGATTGCTGCATCGGTTTGCCGGTGTTCCAGAAGGATGCGGGGTTCCTCGACGGTTCGGTTCGCTACTCGATCGGCTCCCATGTCGAGTTGTCGCTCGACGCGACCAACTTGCTGGATACCAGGACCATGTACGAGCAGCAAATATTTGGCGATACCACAGCAACCCCAGGAGCCAAGGCGGTTTTCAGGGATTCGGGCTGGTCTCGGGTTGATCGGCGCTACCAGATGGGTGTCCGCGTCAAGTTCTGATATTCGGATGGATGCCCTGCTTCCAGCATCAAGTATCATTACGCGAGACGCGAGTGCCTGGGGGGTCAATGGGAGAAGCCATTCGGGATAATCGATCACCGCCGTTCCGCGTGGTCATCGTGGGCGGAGGCACGGCGGGCTGGATGAGCGCTGCCGCCATCCGGCGTCAGCTTGGGGACGACTACGCCGTTACCCTCATCGAATCCGATGAGATTGGAACTGTCGGCGTCGGTGAGGCCACGCTGCCGCACATCAAGATCTTCAACGACATGCTCGGGATCGACGAGGCGCAATTCATGCGCGAGACGCGGGCAACGTTCAAATTGGGGATACAGTTTCGCGACTGGGATCGACCGGGCGATTGCTACATTCACCCGTTCGGGGCGTTTGGCGAACCCTGGGGCGGGGTGGAATTTCAGCACCATTGGCTCCGGGCGCAAACGGCCGGACAGCTGCGCTTTCCGCTTCAAGACTATTCTTATTCCGTGGTTGCGGCGCGGAACAATGCCTTCGAGTTCCCCAACGAAGATAAAAAGTCGATCCGCTCGACTTATTCCTACGCCTACCACTTCGACGCAGGCCTTTATGCGGCTTACCTGCGTTCCTGGGCAATCGAGCGCGGCGTGCGCCGCATCGAAGGACAGGTGTGCGATGTCAGCCGCGACCCATCGACCGGCGATCTCAAGGAATTGACGCTCAAGTCAGGCGAGCGGATTGCCGGCGACCTCTTCATCGACTGTTCGGGCTTCAGATCTCTGCTGCTCGGAGGCATCCTGGGCGTTGGCTGGCAGGATTGGACTCACTGGCTTCCCTGCGATCGAGCGTTCGCCGTACCCTGCAAGAGGGTTGCTCCGCTGACACCCTACACACGCGCGACGGCGCGCCGGGCGGGATGGACTTGGCGAATCGCTCTTCAGCATCGAACCGGCAACGGCTACGTCTTCTCGAGCCAGTTCATCAATGACGGCGAGGCCCGAGACACTCTATTGGGAGCGCTGGACGGCGCTGCGCTGGGGGAGCCGCGTCTGCTGCGGTTTTCACCCGGACGGCGCGAACGGGCCTGGAAGGGGAATTGCGTCGCGATCGGTCTCGCGAGCGGCTTTCTCGAACCGCTCGAGTCCACCAGCATCTACCTGATCCAGGCAGCGGTTATCGATCTCATCAATCTCATGCCGAGGCCGGGATCGGGGACAGACCCTCGGCTGGCCGATGAGTTCAACCGCCTCAACGAAATGCAGTACGAGCGCATCCGCGATTTTCTCGTTCTTCATTACACTGCGAATAGCCGGGCCGGCGAACCCCTGTGGGACTATGTCCGATCGATGCCCCTGCCGGACAGCCTCGTGCATAAGCTTCAGCTGTTTCGCTCGCGCGCAGCTCTCCCGAACTACCATTATGGCCTGTTTGCCCGCGACAGCTGGCTATCGGTCCTGGTGGGACAGGGGATCGTTCCTACGGGGTATGATCGACTCGCCGATGCATTCACGCTCCCCGCGCTCGAAGAGCGGTTGACCGAATTTCGGAATCGTATTCAGACCCATGTCGATGCCATGTCGTCGCACGGCGCATTCATCGCGGACTACGCCCAAGCGGCGGAGGCGACGGTCTCCGAAGAAGCGGCGGCATGACCGCCCATCGACCGATTTCCCGCGTGGTGGTGATAGGACGCGACGCCGACCTGTGGCTCTGCGTCAACGCCATCAGCCGCGCGCTTGGCCCGGTAGGCGTGCACGTGGCTGCGATCGAGCTCCCGACCCGATTGACTCCGTCTCATGTCAGCGCAACCCTGCCGCCGCTCGAAGCCTTTCACGCAAAACTCGACATCAAAGAGTCGTCGCTGCTTCGCGTCACCGGAGGGAGCTTTTCATTCGGTCAGAATATCGTTGCGGGCGGCGGCGGGCCGGCCGTCGGCCGGACCCCCAACTTCTTTCACGCCTGGGGAGCCTATGGGGCACCCATCGATGGAAGTGCGTTCTTTCCCTGCTGGCTGAAGGCGACGCGCCATGGCTTGAACATCTCTTTTCAAAATTTCTGCCTCACCGCCGTGGCGGCGCTGAACGGGCGCATGCTGCTCCCCGACGAGGCCACATCGGCCTTTGGCCGAACCGACTACGGCTATCACATGCAGACGATGGCCTATGCCGCCTATCTCAAGTCCATCGCGGCGACACTCGGCATCAACATGCACGAGGCGCAGCACGTCATGGTCGAGCGCGAAGAGAATGGATCCATCGCAGCACTGATCATCAATGCGACGCTGCGCGTCGAGGGCCAGCTCTTCGTCGACGCAACCGGCGAAGACGCAATGCTCATCGGCCGGTCGCTTGGCGTTCCGCTGGAACATTGGCGGCAATACTTCAGTGTCGACCGTGTTCTGTCGGCGCGCGCGCCTGCGTTCACTGCAACTCCGCCCTTCGCGGAAATACGAACGGCACGCGCCGGTTGGACTGCGCTTCATCCCACCCGGGCCGCTACGGGCGTGGTCCACGCCTATTCGAGCGGCATCTCGAGCGACGAGGCCGCTCTCGAGTCGGCGAACGCCGCATCCCAAGTCAAACTCGCCGACGTATCCTTCCATTCAGTGAATCCAGGCGTCCGAGCCAGAGCATGGGAAGGCAATTGTGTCGCCGTCGGCGGAGCAGCGTGCATCCTCGATCCGATTCACGATGTCGATCTTCATGCTCTGCAACTGGGGGTAGTCCACTTACTGTCGCTGTTCCCGGTCACCGAGGAGTGCGCGGCCGAGCGGGCGGAGTACAATCGAATCATGCGCTCGTACCATGAACGTATCCGTGATTTTCAGTGCGCATTCTATGCACTGTCGTCCTTCGACGGCGACTTCTGGCAGCGGGCAGGTGCCCAAGCCGTGCCGCAACCGCTGCTGCACAAGATCGCCACCTTCCGCGCGCGCGGGGATATTGCGCCCATGGAAGACGAAACCTTCTCTCCGGAAAGCTGGAGGGCGATTTTCACCGGCTTCGGCGTCATGCCGGAGAGCTGGCCGCCCTCGATCGACCGAATTTCGCCGGACCGTTTCAAAGCGGAATTCAGCCGCACGCTCGAGTTCATCAAGGGCAAAGTCCTCGAGCAACCCACGCACGACGGATATCTGGACAGCCTATGCCGGACCTCGACGGCATGACGGCCAACGTTGCCCGTTCTTCCTCAGGGGAGACGGACGGCGTTCTCAGCAAGCTTCCCGGAATACCGGTCGCCTCGATCAAGACCGCGGCGGAGCTTGATCTGGCGGCCAAGGCGTCGAAACCCTTAGTGCTGCGAGGTCTCTTCGAGCATTGGCCTTCGCTCGCGGCCGGCCGGAGCTCACCTTCGGCGCTGAACGATTACCTCAAATCCATGGATCGCGGCATCCCCGGCCCCGTCATGGAAGCCCCCGCGAGCACTCAGGGACGCTTCGGGTACAGCGCAGATCTTCGAGAATTCACATTCTCGAAGCGTCAGCGCGGCATCAGCGAGACGCTCGACCGCATAGAACGCCAGGCTGATCGTCCGAGTGCGCCGATCATCGCGATCCAGATGCTGCCCCTTGCCACTCATCTGCCGGAATTCGTTCAACAGAATCCGATGTCCCTGCTTCCGCGGATTGAACCGCTACTGTGGCTCGGCGGCCGAGTCCGGACGCAGATCCATCATGATCGGGACCACAACCTTGCCTGTGTGATCGCGGGCCGGCGCCGGTTCGTGCTCTTCCCGCCCGAGCAGGTGGTCAATCTCTACATCGGTCCGATGGAGAATCCGCCGCCGCTGTCCATCGTCGATCTCGAAGCGCCTGATTTCCCGCGCTTCCCGCGTTTTGAACAGGCGCTGGCAAGTGCGCAGATGGCTGAGCTCGGGCCCGGCGACGCGCTCCTCATGCCCCGGCACTGGTGGCATCACGTGACGTCGCTCGACCCTTACAATGCCATGGTCAATTACTGGTGGGGCAGGCACGCGCAAGGGATCGACAATCCTTACGACTGCTTTTTGACAGCGCTGCTGGCGCTCAAGGATCTCCCACCGGCCGAGCGGACCTACTGGCAGGCGATGTTCAGTGCCTATGTGTTCCAATCCGAAGGCAACGCAGTCGAGCATATTCCGCCCGGCCTTCGGGGCGTCCTCGGATCGATTGATTCCGGAATCCGGGCGGCGGTGAAGCAAAAGCTCAAGGCGTCTTATCTGAAGTCACCGTAAGCCCCGATGCCCGGTGTCCCTGTTCGCAAACGGCCCGTTCGCCTTGTTATGCTGCTAGGTTGCGCGCGCCGCGAGTGCGGAACCTCATGTGCCTTGAATCGAAACGATCGCTTGCTGCACCGGGTCGTTGCCGGGACGCTCGTTCACTCGCTCGCGGCTCGGGGACACTGAGACTTCAAAACGGCCGGTCGCCTCATCATAGGCGACGTCGCCCGCGGATCCGGTCTGCGCTGTAATCGCGGGCCGCCGCATCGCATAACCGAACAACCGCACGGCCGTTTCCTGGGGAGCGAAAGTGACCGTGACGGTGAGACGATTCCTTGCCTCGACGATGGACGGAATGCGTTTCCGGCCGTCCGGGACGAATTTGCCGTCATCACCGAAGAGCGCCACTCCGGCGCTCGATACCGGAACCAACACAAAATAAGCCGTTCCGTTCGGGGCAAGATCGAAGGTCAAGGTTTCCGACGCCGCCAATCGCCGCGCCGTCCGAGCTTTAGCGTCATATAGATAGACGTCGTGCCGGATTCCCGCTTGCGCCGGGGTGAACGCGGCTTTCGCATCTTCGGCCCCGCGGCTGTAAGCGAAGACATAGGCAGTTCGCAAGGTGCCGTGATCGGTATGGGCCGAGGCAATCATCGGTTGGGGAGCACTCGATCCATCGGCCGCAAGCATCGCCGATGCATCCGACGCATACATGGCGTCGATCGGAAGCAGCGGCGTGTCCGGCTTGACGATCACGCCGTCCAAACGCACGGCGCGCAGCAGATTATCCTTGTTTTCGGCCCCGATCTTGTCGCCGTTTCCGACCATGCCGCCCGACAGTGTCGCGATCAATACGTTATCCGGTTCCGTGCTCATGAACACATCGGCCCATGGCCAAATGCCGAGCGCGCTCGCCAAGCGCGAGGCGTAAAGGAATGCATCCCACTTTGGCCGCGTGAACCGGTCGCCGCTGGTACGGATGGTCGTGAGATTCCCGTAACGCGCGCCTTGGAGAAAATAGCGCGGCAGCGCCATGCAGTACTGCAGGGACATTCCCTTCTCCTGCGCCGCGCGCGCCATGCCGTCAGTGAAAGCGTCGCCCGCCGTGGGGCTGGTCCCAAGCGCAGGCGAGTACTTGTAGATCACATTGAGCCAGTCCTGCTCGTACGTCACCACGTTCGCCGCGGAGGTGTAGCCCATGATTTCCTTCCAGAACTTCGGGTCGACCGCCGCCATGCCAGAGATATCGTAATGCTGGTGGTAGGGGCTTTCGGGATCGATCCAACGATTGTGCGTGATGAGCGGAAGATCGACTTTCTTCTGAAATGCGGCGAGACCTGCGGGAAAAACGGTCGGGTGCGCCTCGTATTTGAGAAGACCACCGTATCGATTCCATTCCTCGGCCGGCAGATCGGGATTTCTCGGCTTCAGGGATTCGCCGCCCGGCCCCTTAAGTGTCTTGGAGTACCACCAGCTATCGAGCTGGAGATAGCGGAGGGGAATGCCCTCGTCGCGGTAGCGCTGCACCAGCGTCTCCAGCGTGCCGGCATAGCCGAGCCCTGGCTCGTAGTCGTACCAATAGGCGGCGCCGGCGTCGGTCCAGTACCCCAGGTAGCGCAGCCCGATGTCGGCGTCGTTCGACGGTCGATTCTTGCCCTGTAGATCGGTGAGAGCGGTGCCCCAGCTATCCCAAGCAGCGTTAATCCCAACGTCAAAGACCATCAATGTCTTGTGCGTGAAATCGGCGGGCAGATCGGACACGCCTTCGTTGAGGCCGCTGGCAATCTCCGTGATCCCGTCCCCTCGCATGCTCGCGATCATGTAGTTCGCCGCGGGCGACAGCACGACGGCGTGCATCTGATCGTCGAACAGGAGCCACGGTGTTGCAGTTTCCTCGAGAGCAAAACTCCGGGGAGCAAACACATCATTCTTGTAGCTGAAGTGATGCAGATCTTTCGGGAACTCGGTGAAGCGCGGAAAACGGACGGCAGCGGCATCGGAGATCGGCTCTTTCGAGCTGATGCCGAAAAGAACGACGGGGCGGCTGAGGTAGGTTCGGATGGCTCCATCCAGCGGCACCTGACGGCGCCAACTGAAGCGCAGTTCCCGGTAAGCGCCCAATCGATCCCTCCCGTTTTTGATGCTTAGGTTCGACGCAGAGCCGCCGAGTTTGCCCGAGAATGTCCAATTCAATTCCCGGCTTCGTACCTCATAGCGCCCAGATTTTTGGTCGATCGCGGCCACGATGCCGCGAGCGCCCTCGATGGCCTGATCCGCGGCATGGCATGGGATTGCGGAAAGAGCCAATGCGATCAGTAGTGGGGCGCCTCGCAGGACGGAGAGGCATGAATATTGGGGCACGCGCACGGCCAGACGCGTGTTCATTCGGGGTTGGTCACTGGAACTTCCCAGGTGCTATTTTGGTCGGGCCATTGTCACCGATATGGACGCACCCCGCACGCCTCCTGCCAATTAGGGGCGCCACGTAATGAGGTCGGGGGTTGGAGCGGCGGCGGTACGTGGCTGGGAACCTTCGGCAGGATCATGTCCTGCAGAAAGGACAAAGATGGAATGTACGCTGTAGAGGATATTTTACAAATTCTAAATTACCGGCTATCGGGTAACGCCAATGCCGCGAATTGCGGATATCCGGCGACCTCCCAGTCCTTTACGCTCGACCCCGGATCAACAGACTGGGGCAAGAACGGTGAGCGGGAAAAAACACGGGAAAATCTCCGCCGCTCATTCGGGCCTCGCTGTCGTTCTAAATGCTGGGACGCGCAAGTGTCGCCGGACAGACCGGCACTCACGGTATTTGGCCCTGGCGTCGTATTCAGGCGTGTCGACAGTGTCGCTGCGGCACACAGACGGTGTCGCCTCTGACAGCGACCACGCATCCTCGGCATGCTCCCCTACGCACCCGGCTCTGGTTTCGGCTATGTGACGCCTACGCTGATTCCAGAGCCGGGATGCGACCAACGCCTAGTTGCGAGCAGCTCGTCGAGGGTCATCGGTAGCTAGAGCAGGCGGTGGATACGAGCAGCGGGCGTGCGCCACGCGCTACACCCCTGCGTGCTACCCGATATCCGGTAATGGCAATGCCGCGAAGTGCGGATATCCGGGTATCTCTCGATCCCTTAGGCTCATCGAGCGATCCATCACCGGGGCAAAGTGGTGAGCGGGAAAAACAGCGACTATTCCCGGTAAGCACCCCTTCCAAGAGTGATTCTTCAGAAGAACTGAGGTAGACGTGGCGAAAGCGATTCTTCTCCTCGACACTGATGGCCTGGCGCTGGCACCGGCGACGCTGTGTGCGGAAGCCGCCGAGGAGGCCCGACAGCTGAATCTGCCGCTGTTCGATCACATACTCGCCCAGTTGAGCGCGGGTAGGGAGCTGCGCGCCAACGGGAACTCGTCTTACGAGCTGATTCAAGCCGGCCGGTGCGTTGGAATGGTCGAAATCTTCGAGACTCCGCCCTGACGGCACGGCAATCAGCGGATCATTGATAGACGTTTTGTGCTCCGTGGCATCGCCGCCAACGGCGGCCTGTCGCCGCCTCGCTGCTCGTCTTTTGATGCAAAGCGGGGGTCAAAAGGCCCTTGATCGGCAATGGGCCCTTGATTGGCAAAAGGCCCTTGATTGGATCAGGTGACGTAGACTCGCGCTTTGGGGTGACTGGACAAGCCAAATGGGTGTCAAGCGACGGAGGGCATCAAAACCAGCGCCGCGTACTGCAGCGCAACGCGCCCGTGAGCTCAGCGCTAAACGCGAATCGTCCCCCTGTGTCGTCGGAATCGGTGCTTCGGCGGGCGGGTTTGACGCGCTCGTGGAGTTCCTGCAGGTCATGCCCGCGAACAGCGGTCTTGCCTTCATCATCCTTCAACACTTGAGCCCATCACCGCGCAGCTTGTCGGCAGAGCTTTTTTCCCGTCACACCGCGATGAGCGTGCGCGCGGCCCAGGAGGGCGTGCGCTTACAAGCCAATTGCGTCTACACGACGCCGGCGGACCGCGACCTACGGCTCAAGGACGGCCGCATCCGTCTGTCAAAACCAACCGAGGCACGCGGCAGACGCCTGCCGGTCGATCAACTATTCCGCTCTCTCGGGCAGGATCGGCGCGAACTCGCCGTCGGCATCATCCTCTCGGGCACGGGGAGCGATGGCGCGCTGGGCCTGAAAGAAATCGTCGCGAATGGCGGCATCGTGCTGGTACAGGCCCCAGAGTCGGCGCAGTTCGACGGCATGCCGCGCAGCGCGATGGCGACCGGCCTCGTAGCCCACGTTCTACCGATTGCAAAAATGCCGCGCGTCCTGTTGAACTACGCCCGACATGCTTACGTTCGCAAACCCGGCACGCTCGCCTCGGGTACGCGAGCTGGCAATCCGGTCGGCAAAATTTTGGCGCTGGTGGAAGCAGGCCATGGGCAGAGCTTCACCGGCTACAAGCAAGTCATGCTGATCCGGCGCATCGAGCGCCGCATGGGACTCTTGAATATTGAAAAACTCGATGAATACGCCAAATACCTGCGGCGCAATGCCGCCGAAGTCACGTCGCTGCGCAAAGACCTTCTGATCGGTGTCACCGAGTTTTTTCGCGACCGCGAGGCGTGGAAGGCGCTGGACACCGAAGTGTTGCGTCCCTTGATCGCCTCGAAGAAACCCGGCGAGCCGATCCGGGCCTGGGTGGCGGGAGTCGGGACCGGCGAAGAGGCCTACACCTTGGCCATGCTGATCTTGGCGCGACAGCGGCAGCTCCGAAAGCGCTGCGTGGTGCAGATATTCGGCACCGATGCCAATCAAGATTCCCTGAACTATGCCCGCGCCGGCCGTTATCCGCTCGGCATTAGAAGCCAAATCCCGGCCGAATATCTGAAGCGCTACTTTCAGCAAAGCGACGACGATCATCATTATCAGATCCTGCCGGAAGTGCGTGAGAGCGTCATTTTCGGGGATCATGACTTGCTGGCGGATCCGCCGTTTTCCCGCCTGGACCTGGTCACTTGCCGGAACCTGCTGATCTATATCGAGCCTGAAACACAGGACCGCATCTTGCTGCGCTGTCATTTCGCGCTGCGTCCCAACGGCTATCTATTTCTGGGCAGCGCCGAGACGGCGGGCGCGCACGAGAAGCTCTTCCGGACTATTGCGCGAAAATCGCATATTTATCAGCGCATCGGCACGACGCCCAGGAATCAAATCGACTGGCATGTCGATAAGGCAAGCCCGCAGGCGCCGGCATTGTTTCGAGAGCCTTTGAGCGAAAGCGGCCGCGTTGCCCTGCTGGCCAATCTGACCCACAACGCTTTGTTCGAGCGCTTCGCGCCCGCGGCGGTGCTGGTCAACGAGCGTATGGAGACACTATATTCCAGTGGGCCGGTCGAGCGTTCCCTCCTGCCCGCGCGTGCTTCAATCAATAAATCGCTGCTGCAGCGATTGCCGAAGGATATCCGCGCGCAATTGCCGGCCGCCACTCGGCGCGCTCAAGCCGCACGACGCCCTGTGCAGATCAGCGGATTGGCGCAGGGACCCAAGTCGGGCAAGGCGGTCTTACATGTCGAAGTGCTACCGATCCGGGCGGAATCGGGCCACCCCGGCGACCCACGATATTTGATCACCTTTCAAGAACTTCCCCTGGCGAACACTGTTGCAAAGTCGCGGATGGCGCATAGCAACCTGCGCGAGGAGCTCCGTGCAACGCAAGAAGATCTGCAGAGCGCGGTCAGCCAGCTTAAGACCTCGAATGAAGAATTGCGCGCATCTCACGAAGAGACCATGTCGATCAATGAAGAGCTGCAGTCGATGAACGAGGAGCTGGAAAGTTCCAAAGAGGAATTGCAGTCCGTGAACGAGGAGCTCAACACCGTCAACACTCAGCTGCAGCACAAGGTGGGCGAACTCGAAGTGGCCAATTCCGACTTGCGCAATCTCCTCGCGTCCAACGAGGTAGCGACGCTGTGTCTGGACCGATCCTTTCGCATCAAGTGGTTCACGCCGGCGGCCCATCGATTGTTCAATTTATTGCCGAGCGACATAGGCCGCCCGATTGCCGATCTGAGCCTCGCCGCGATGGATCCAAGCTTGATCGAGAACGCGCGTGCCGTGTTGCAAACGCATGAACCGCGATCGCGGGAGATTGAACACAAGGGTGTTTTTCTGCGCCGCATCGTCCCTTACCGCTCTGCAGAAGGCCCCCACGTGGCCGGAGCGGTCATCACGTTCGTCGAAATCACGGAGGCCAAGCGAGCGGCGCAGAAAGAGATTGAAGCCAAGGTCGCGGCGAATCAACAGCTCGAGCAACGGGTGCGCGAGCGCACGGATGAATTGGCCCGGCTCTCGCACGAACTGGCGCTGGCCGAAGTGCGCGAACGACAAAGCATCGCACGCGACCTGCATGATGGTCTCGGACAGGAACTGAATGCCGCCTTCATAAAGCTCGATGCTGTTCGCAATACCAACCCGGAAGGCCGTTCGGACGCGGCGCTCGACGAAATCGCCGAATTGCTGGAGGGGGTGGTGCGGGAAATGCGCAGTCTCACGGCTCAGCTCAATCCGCCGGTATTGGAACAGCTCGGCCTCATGCCGGCAATCGAATGGTTGAGCGAAGAGATGCGAAAAACCTATCAGCTGGACATCGTACTCGACGACGATCTGGAGCCCAAACCGTTGGATTCGATCACTGCCTCGATCGTGTTTCGCGCGGTGCGCGAACTGCTGATCAACGTCACTCGGCATGCCAAGGTGAAGCTGGCCCAGGTCGCCACGCGATGCGTCGACGGCCACTTGACGCTTCAGATCAGAGACCGGGGAATCGGTTTCTCCCTCAGCAATGTTCAGTCCGGATCGTCGACGGGCCTGGGGCTCGCTACGATCCGCGAGAGGATCACCTACATCGGCGGCACGCTGAAAATCGACAGCGGGCGAAACCGCGGCACCACCGCGACCATTCAAGTACCCATCAACCGGCAATGAAAGCCGTACGCATCGTTCTCGCCGACGATCATCCGCTCATTCGAGAGGCCATCGGGCATCTGGTGAGCAGCACGCCGGATTTTGAGCTGGTGGGCGAGGCGGCCAATGGCAAAGAATGTCTGGCGCGCGTCGAAGAATTGCGTCCCGATATTCTCGTGCTCGACATTGCGATGCCGGAGATGAACGGCGAACAAGTCACCCGCGAGCTTCGCCGCCGCTGTCCCGAGGTCAAGGTCATCGCCTTGAGCGGTTATACCGATCGGCAGTTTGTGCGCGCGATGACGAAGGCGGGAGCCAAAGGGTACGTGGTGAAGTCCGCCTCAGGACGCGAACTGATTCACGCCCTGCGCGCCGTGGCGAGCGGCAAGAACTATCTCTCCCCGGAAGTCACGGGCGCGGTCATGACGCTCTGGGAGGATGGCGCGCCGAATGGCGGGCCGTCATTGCCGAACGCCTTGGGGAGACGGGAAAAAGAGGTGTTGAAACTCATCGCCGAGGGACAACGCAGCGCGGCCATTGCAACCCGAATGGGAATTTCAGTCGCGACCGTCGAAGCGCATCGGCGAAATATTTTACGCAAGCTGCAGCTTCATAGCGCTGCCGACTTGACGCGCTACGCGCTGCGCCATGGCTTGATTACGCTGTGACTGCGTGGACATGATCATGCTGCGAGTTTCGGTATATTCATGCTGCGAGCTTCGGCATGATCATGCCGTGAGCTTCAGAAGCCGGCTCTCTTCAAGCCGAGCGCGGCGGCAAAATTGCCGCCGCGCCTAAGTAAGGACGCGCAAAAGCGTGGTTTGCGCGCCTTCTCAGTCGGTCGTCAACTTGATGTCGCTCTTGACGGCTGCTACGTGTTCCGTGTTCCTGGCGATAGCTTTCGCCTTGTCGATATCGGCTTGACTGCTCGCTACGCCGCTCAGCCACACCACACCGTCTGCATCGGTGTCAACGTGTATTCGAGTGAGGCTGCTCAAATGCTGCGCTGCCAGCTGCGTCTTGATTTTCGCCGTGATGGCCGAGTCCTTAACAAAGGCTTTGGGGTGCGAACGATCCATATCCACGTCATCCGAAGAGTACGCGGCGATCGGTGTGAGCGCGGCGCTGATCACAAGACAAGTCAAAGCAAGTGCGGTCTTCATATTCGATCCCTCTTAGGGCTGTCGGTGCGGGCAGTATCGCTGCCGGACGCCCTGGACGTAACTCTGCGAGAACGCAAAGCCATGTCAGAACAATCTCACCGAAACGAGGTAATCCGCCGCCGGTAGAAATCTATAAACGAGTCCCGTGACCTTTTCTCAACATCTTGCCGACACGCCCGATTTGTCCGACATGAAAATCTCCCGATCGGCTACACCCAATCGAGCCTCGCCGCCTTTGCGGCGAGCCGCACCAGAGATACAAAGAAAATAAGTAATTCTGATCAATCAAAGGGGGGGAGTTATGGCGCGAAAATACAGCGAGGCGGCATCGAAAAAAGTTGCAAGAGCCATGCATGAGCGCAAGCGCGGTACATTGAAAAGTGGGCGCTCAGGAAACAAGGTCAAGAGTCGAAAACAAGCCATTGCAATCGGGCTGTCGGAAGCACGCCGAGCCGGCAATAAACTGCCCAAGAGAGGATCGGCGACCAAACGCAGATCCGGCTGACGGCGCGGCTTGAACACGCCGATCGCGTTACCCGCTACCGGGTAGTGATGGCCTTTCACCCGTAAGCACAGTCCTACCTGAATGCCTTACTTTGATGACTATCACGGGCCCTGGGGGTCATCGTTGCATAGAGAGCATTGCAGGATGTCGTTCAATTTGGAGGAGACCGCCATGCAAAAGAAAATCATCGCAGTCGTCGGAGTGTTCGCACTCGCAATGATCGGAGGCTGCCACAAGGCGAAATCGCCGGACGCGGTGGCCAATAATGTGACCAATGCGGAGCAGAAGGCCGAGAACAATGTCGCGGATGCAGAGAAAGATGCATCCAAAAATGTAGCCAACGCAGGCGATAAAGTCGATGACAAGGCGAAGGATCTCAACAACGCGGAGGTCAAGGGCGCCTATGACGTCGAGATGGCCAAAGTCGAGGGTGATCGGAAAGTCGCTTTGAACAAATGTGAAGCGCTCAGCGGCGATTCGCAGAAGGACTGCAAGAGCATCGCGGATGCCGACTATCAGGCCGCAAAATCCCGTTTGAAGGCCATGCTGAATTCCGAGAAGCAGTAAATAAATTCCGAGAAGCAGTAAATAGAAGGCTCAGTGCAGCGAGAACAGGCGCCGGATATTGGCAGCGACCCGATCCGCCAGTCCATCCTCGTGCTGTTCCTTGTGGCCGTAGTCGAGGATGGTGCGATTGGCGAGCCGCCGGCTCGCCAGGCTTTCGCTCAGCTCCTCGGTCATGGTAGGGCGAGCCTTGAGGAGCGGAGCAAGCGCATCCTTGGATATCTCATAAATCACGGCCCTGGTGAGCGCGGTGAGTTCGCCGCTCAGCGCCTCACCGGTGAGTAATCCAAGCTCGCCGAAATAATCTCCCGGCGCCAACCGGATGACCTCGAACTTGCGGCCATTCTCTTCTGCCGACCCGACCAGAACTCCGTAGCTCACGATGCACAAGGCTTGCAGGATCGTGCCTTTCTTCACGATCACCTCGCCCGGCTTGTAATCTTTTCGCTGCATCTGAGACGCCAGCGCAGCCTTTTCCGCCGCGGTCAAAGTCGAAAACAGCGAGATTCCCTCGAGCAGGCGCTCAGGAATTCCGGACTCTGGCTTGTTCTCCGGAGCGCTCTTTCCCGCTGAGCCACCGAGGCGCGGCGAGAATTTGGCTCCCGCGGCGGCCGCCGCACGATAGACCCTGTCGAACAGCTCGTTTTGCGCCCGGTCGACCGCGCTGACATCTGCAACGGAGAAGGAAAGCTCGAAATCGATCATCTCTGCGCTCACGTCCTTGATGGTGACGGACGGTTCAGGTGTACGCAGAATGTGCGTGCTGCCGAGAAGCACCTCCTTCAATAAATTGCAGCCCGCGGCGGGGGTCAGCGAGGGCTCCAGTTTGATGCGGATGCTGGCCCCGTGGATCTTGGTGGGCGTGCTGCAATTCACCAGCTTGGACTTGGCAATGACGCTGTTCGGAATGATCGCCACGTCCTGATTTCCGGTCAGGATGTGCGTCGCACGCCAATTGGTTTCGATCACTTTACCCTGAACGGTGTCGTCCAGAATGATCCAGTCACCCACGCGGTAGGGGCGCTCGATATTGAGCACGATGCCGGAGAAGACATCTCCGAGCGAGCTTTGCAGCGCCAGACCGATGATGATCGCCAAGGCGCCGGACGTTGCCAGCAGCCCCCTCACCGGCAGATCGAAAACATCGGCGATGATTGCAAAAGTCGCCACGAGGTAGATGAGGGCGGCCAACAGGTCCTGAACCAGTTTCGATTCGCGCGGCTGCTGCCCCAGCACGACGAATGCGCGCAAGAAGCCCACCGCGAGCCAGGCCGCACTCAACCACCAGATGACTTCGAGCGCGCCCACAAAGAGGCGCATGAATTCGGGGCCGATGGGCACACTCGGGCGATAGGGGACCACGCCGCCCGCCAGCAGCAGGCCGGTGAGGATGACAAAGACCAGAAGCTGGATGAGAAAACGCGCCAGGGAACTGCGTCCCAGCCAGTAGCGGGCCGCGAAGTAGCCGGCGACGATCACGACTCCCGCCAGAAAAAGCGGGTCCGTCACCGTCGACAGAATAGAAGAGAACGAGAGGAGGTTCATTGTCAGGATGCGATCGTTCCGTCCGGCCGTGCCGCTTGCACCGCCGGCACATGATGCTGCCGCGCCGGCGGTCTAGCGTGTGGCCGTATGATAGCCCGCGCCCCATCCTTGGGGCGAGTGCGCCGCGCGTCTCGATGCGGCTACAGCGGTGACATGGCTCGTTACCGAGCTTCCCCTCTATGCGGACCGTGCTATGGTGGTGGGCACGGCCGGCGCAGCCGAGACCCGCGCCGCATGCCGGCGCGAGAGACGTCGCAAACCGAGAGGAGCGGAAATGAGGCCAGCCGATCTTGGCTATGCGATGCCCGCCGAGTGGGCTCCGCACGCCGGCTGTTGGATGGGGTGGCCGAAGCGGGTCGAACTCTGGCGGGAATACCTCGAGGCGGCGCGCGAGGACTATGTGCGCGTTGCGCAGGCGATCGCCGGATTTGAACCCGTCACTCTGTTGGCCGACCCCAAGGATGCCGCCGATGCACGGAAGAGGTGTGGTGCCTCGGTCAAAGTCGTCTCGATCCCGATCGACGACTCGTGGCTGCGCGACTCGGGCCCCACAGTCGTCGTGGATCCGGCGGGCAGGCGTGCGGCCGCTGCCTTCACGTTCAACGCTTGGGGCGCCAAGTACGAGCCTTATGATAAGGATGCGGCACTCGGCGAGCACCTCGCTGCGCTGGCCGGCCTTCCCGCGTACCGGTCGAATCTCGTCGCCGAGGGCGGCGGGTTTCTCTCAGACGGTGAAGGAACGCTGATTACCGCCGAGACCTGTGTTCTCAACCCCAACCGCAATCCCGGCTGGACAAAAGCGCAAGCCGAGGCCGAGTTTCGCGCCATGCTCGGAGTTAAGAAAGTCATCTGGCTGCCCGGCGACGTCACGGACACGGAGACGGACGGGCACGTCGACGGATACGTCGCCTTCGTCAAGCCGGCCACGGTGCTCTGCGAGGTGGTCGCCGATCCCGAGGATCCTAGGTATCCCATCATGGCCGAGAATCGGAGAGTGCTGGAAAGAGAAACCGACGCCCGGGGCCGCCGATTCGATCTACTCCCGATTGTCGAAGCGCCTCGCACGGCGGTTCCCCGCGGCGAGGATGGCTACTGCCGGTCCTATGTGAATTTCTATATCGCCAACGGTGCGATCATCGTCCCTGCCTACGGCATCGCCGAGGATGCCGCGGCTGTCGATACGCTGAGGCGCGCCTATCCTGATCGAGCCATCGTGCCGGTGGCACTCAAGGATTTGTTTCGCGGCGGCGGCGGAATTCACTGCATTACTCAGCAGCATCCGGCGGGATCGACCTGAAGTCACGGGCGGATCGACCTGAGTCACGGGCGGATCGACTTGAATCACGAGCCCGCCTGCGCCGCGTAAATCTTGCGCACGGCTTCCATGGTGTCGGCATCTTCCGCCCGTTTGTCATCCCGGTAGCGCTTCACTCGCGCGAGCCGGAGCGCCAAGCCGCCCGGATAGCGCACGCTCGCCTGCAGATCGCTGAAGGCGATCTCGACGACCAGTTCCGGCCGCACGTACACCGTCCATTGATCGCGGCGAGTTTCCCGGGCCAGCAATTCCCGGGTCTGCCATTCGAGGGTGGCGTCCGTCAGGCCCTTGAATGTCTTGCCGAGCATGACGTATTCGGCCGTTGCAGGGTCCAGAGCGCCAAGATGCAAATTCGACAGTGTGCCGGTGCGGCGGCCATGGCCCCACTCGGCGGCGAGCACGACGAGATCGAGGGTATGAGCACGCTTGATCTTGAACCAGCTCGCGCCGCGATTGCCGGCTTCATAGGCCGCGTCCAGCGACTTCGCCATGAGGCCTTCGTGTCCGGCCTTGATGGCGGCATCATAGAAGGCGCTCGCCTCGGCTTCGGCAGACGTGACCAGCTTAGGGATGCGCAGCGGCGCCGGCACGGCCCGGGCCAGCGCCTCGGCTCGTTCGCGCGCAGGCTGATCTGCGATGCTGCGCCCTTCGAAGTGCAGGCAGTCGAAGAAGAACGCTCTGATCGGTAGTTCTGTGCGCGACGATTCGACGTTGAGCTTGCGGCCGAATCGCCGCATGGTGATCTGGAAGGGATGCGGCCGTTCCGAGGAGTCGAACGCGATCGCTTCGCCATCGAGCACCAGCGTGTGTGCGCCGAACGAGCGCACCATCTCGACGATTTCGGGCACCGCGTCCGTAACCTCGTTCAACGAGCGTGTATAGATGCGCACCTGGTCGGACACCTTGTGCGCCTGGATGCGCGCGCCGTCCATCTTCCATTCGAATGCGGCTTCGCCTCCCAGCGCTTTCAATGCCTCCCCGACGTCGGCCGCCGTCTGAGCGAGCATGGGTGCCGCGGGCACGAAGAGCTCGAGCTGGAATCTCGCGAGCGATTCCGATCCTTCCATCAACGCGGCTCGCGCCACCGCACCGAGGCTCTTCGAGTACATCGCCGCTCGGCGCGCTTCCGTCACCGGCACGCCGGCGGCCGCGGCAATCGCCTCGATCATCACCCCGGCGAGTGCGCCTTGCCGAAGCTCTCCGACGACGAGGCGGAGCAGGAATTCCTGCTCGGGAGGCGTCGCGCGTGAGAACAAAGCGCGCAGGGCTTCGGCGCGTAGAGCCACGGAGCCGGCCCCGCGAATTCCGTCGATCGCCGCGAGAGACCGATCCACTTCGGCGATCGACAGCACCTCGTCGTTCGCCGCCCCGGTCGCCGCGGCTTCCCGCAGTGCCTTGTAGGCGATGCCGATTCGTCCCTGCGAGATCTCGCCCGACAGATAGTGGACGGCGGTCTCGATCTCATCGGGAGGCAGCGCCTCGAGAAAGGAGGCGAGTTCCCGCACCTTGGTCCGGCGAGCGGACGCGCTGCCGACTCGCTGTGACGTGCCTACGAGGCTGGCGAGAAGAGTCATGGGTGATAATTGTACGAATTAAACGACCGGGCTGAACATTCCGCAGTGCTGATGCTGGCGAAAATGTTAACTTCATGTTACATTAACGCCGTTTAAAGGAACACGAAGTTTCCATCATGCCGACCCCGCATCGTCCGTCCCTGGCGGTTCGCCGCGCCCTTCGCAAGCTAGGGCTGGATATCCGCGATGCCCGCCGCCGCCGCGGTCTGCCTGCGAAGGTGGTTGCCGAAAGGGCATTTACGAGTCGGCCGACGCTTCGGCGCATCGAAGCCGGTGACCATGCGGTCAGTATCGGAATCTACGCCGCAGTGCTCCAGGCCTTGGGTCTTCTAGAAGGCCTAAGTCAATTCGCAGACGCTAGTCGGGACGCGAGCGGTCTGGCTATCGCTACCGAAAGACTGCCCGAGCGCACTCATTTACGCCGGCCGCGGAAGATTCGTAATGGCGAATGACATCGACGTCTATATCGACTTCGAACCCGGATTGAACCGGGTAGGGATTCTCCGCCGCCAGTTTCGCCGCGGAGTCGAGGCAACCAGTTTCGAGTATCACCCGGACTGGCTTCGTGACCCGGAATGCTTTTCCCTGGAACCCGCGCTCACGCTCAACCGCGGAGCGTTTGCTCCGGCTGATGGCTTGCCAATCTTCGGTTCGATCGGTGATTCCGCTCCCGACACGTGGGGTCGGCGCCTGATGCAACGGGCAGAGCGTCGGCGTGCCGAGCGTGAAGGCCGACGCGTACGAACATTGATGGAGGCTGACTATTTGCTTGGTGTGTCGGACGTGTCACGCTTGGGCGCGTTGCGCTTTCGTAGGCCGGGCGAAGAGCAGTTCCAAGCACCGACGGCCGAGGGCGTGCCCGGACTAGTCGAGCTAGGCCGCTTGCTTCAGGTGACCGAGCGAATCCTGCGCGATGAAGAAACCGACGAGGATTTGCAGATGATTTTCGCTCCCGGGTCATCATTGGGCGGGGCGCGCCCGAAGGCTTCGGTGATCGACCAGCACGGGCAATTGGCCATCGCCAAATTCCCGAAGCAGACGGACGAGTACAGCGTGGAACTCTGGGAGGCAGTGGCCTTTGGACTGGCGGCTCGGGCGGGCATTCGCACGCCGGACTGCGAATTGATCCATGTCGCCAAGAAGCCGGTCCTGCTCTCGCGCCGATTCGATCGCGCAGACGGCACGCGCATTCCCTTCCTCTCGGCGCTATCAATGATGGGCCTGAGGGATGGCGAGCGCGGCAGTTATCCCGAACTTGTGGACGTGCTTACGCAGTACGGCGCAAGGGTGGCGGACGATGCACGCGAGATTTATCGGCGTATGGTCTTGAACGTCCTCATTTCCAATGTTGATGACCACTTGCGCAACCACGGATTTCTTTGGACGGGCCGCCATGGGTGGACCCTGTCCCCCGTGTATGACCTCAATCCCACACCGACCGATGTCCGCAAACGCATCTTGACCACCAATATCAATCTCGACGAAGGAACTTGCGATCTGAACCTTGTCGTCTCGGTCGCGGAGTACTTCGGTCTGGCCGATGCCGCCGCAAAACGAATCATCAAGGAAGTTGCCATGGCGACGTCTGCTTGGCGCGACGTCGCAAGCGCACTCGACGCTCCGGCGGCTGAGGTGCGGCGAATGGCCAGCGCCTTCGAACACGACGACCTCGAACGGGCATTGCTACTATGAATGGCTGCCATCGGAGCCAGGGCGTTGCGCGGAATCGACGAGAAGCGCCCGGTCGGATTCTTGTTTTTCCACAATGTTTTTGATCGTCCGACCCACGTACAATCGGCCGGCATTCAACCAACCGTCGCCGGTTGGCGTCGATTCGGATTGCTCTTAAGGTATGACGGGCCGATGCGTTCGGTCCGTTTCGCTTAACGCCAACGATTAGGAGTCTTCATGCGGTATTCGCGCGCGATGGGCATTGTCGGGTTGATCGGGTCGGGCGTGTTGCTGGGGGTGGCCGGGGCGGCTACCGCAACGTCACCCGCCCAAGACTGGGCGGTGGTGCAACGCTGGAAGCTGGGCGGTGTCGGCGGCTGGGACTATATGACGCTCGACGCGTCGGGCCAGCGCCTCTTCCTGAGCCGCGCGGATCATGTCGACGTGGTGAATACCGAGTCGGGAAAGATCATCGGGACGATTCCGAACACTCAGGGCGTGCACGGAATCGCGCTCGACGAGGGGTCGAACCGCGGCTATACCAGCAATGGCCGGGGCGACTCGGTCACGGTGTTCGATCTTGCCACCTTGAAGGTCGTCAAGGAAGCAGCGGTTTCCGGCCACAATCCCGACGCAATCCTGTACGAACCCACCGGTAAACATGTGTTCACCTTCAATGGCAAGAGCAAGGACGTGACCGTCCTCGATGCGACGAGCCTTGCCGTCGTCGCCACTCTGCCGGTACCCGACAAGCCGGAGTTCGCGGTGGATGACGGCGCAGGTCAGATTTTTCTGAACATTGAGAGCGAGCCCGGGCAGATGGTGGTGATCGACAGCCGCCATCTGACCATCAAGGCCACATGGCAGCTACCGGGCTGCAACAGCCCCAGCGGGCTGGCGATGGACCGGACTCACCGACGCCTGTTCTCGGTCTGCGACGACAAAGTGATGGCGGTCACCGATGCGGATACGGGCAAGCAGGTTGCCAAGGTCAAGATAGGCGAGGGGCCTGATGCCGTCGCCTTCGACGCGAAGCGCGGCCTGGTCTTCAGTTCGAACGGCGAGGGGACTGTGTCCGTGGTCAAGCAGGAATCCCCCGCGCGCTATGCGGTGGTCAGTTCGGTTGCCACGCAACCGGGCGCGCGAACGATGGCGCTCGACTCGGCTCATGGGAAAGTGTACACGGTGAGCTCCGACTTCGGTCCGCCGCCGGCCGCCACTCCCGAGCGCCCGCATCCGCGTCCGACGCCGCTGCCCGATACCTTTGTCGTGCTGGTGGTGTCCAAGCCCTGATCGGGACTTGCAGGGTACGTGCGCCGGCGAGTGGGTTGCCATGAAAAAGCTCAAACACGAGGCGGAATTGTTCAAGGCTGCGTTGCTCGCCGGCGTTCAGTATGCGGAAGGCCGCGGTGCGGTGGAGTTCGAGGCGACCGACTCGGCGAGCGACAAAGCTCTCTATGTTTATCGGCTACTGGTCCACGACAAGATCATCGCGCCCATGCCGGAAGACCAAGTCAGCGAGAAGACGATTCGGCATCGACTGGCGACGTGGTATGCCCATCAGTTGCCCAAGGGGCATCCGCTCACGCAGTGAGCAAAATGCAGGCGCCGGTGCAGAGCGGTAGCGCGTCGCGGCAAATTGGCTCCCAAATTCAATTGCGGACTGCGCGGGAGACCGTGCCTTCCAAATTCAATTGCGGAATGCCCGGGAGACCGTTATATAGTCCAAGTGAGGTGGGGTGAACATGCCCCACGCAGCAATCCCGACAGTACTCACACACGAAGGCGGAGTGATGGTTACGAAACGCGTATCTCCTGTTAAGAAGACGACGAGGCGAAAGGCGGCGGCCGAGTTGACCGACAGTGCGGCGATGATGGTCCTGGAATCGGCCCCATCCGAGATGACGGCCTCCACGAGCATTGATCCGGACACTCGGCGTCAGCTGGTCGCGGCGGAAGCGTATTTCCGTGCTGAACGGCGCGGCTTTGCGGCGGGCAGCGAACTCGACGATTGGGTGGCGGCTGAAATGGCCGTGGACATGCGGCTCCAGCAGACGCAGGTGGCATAGCCCGACCCGATTGTCAGTTCGCGGCGCCGGGCCGGCTACCGCTACCCGGTGTCGAGGCGCAGCCCGCTCCGACTGTGGCCTGACGAGGTGCAGGCCATCAGGGCCCTGCCGACTCTCAAAACATCCGTGCACTGACGTTGTAATTTTTCCTCAATGCCCCCGGTCTACTCGGGAACGGCATTGTTGGAGGAACGAATGCGATCATTACTGCATCACTGCCTCATGGCGGGCGCGCTGCTATGCGGAGCGGCCACGGTGAACGCCTCGCCGAGGCCCGCAGTGGTCGAATTGTTCACGTCCCAAGGCTGCAGTTCGTGTCCACCCGCCGACACCTACCTTGGAGAGCTGACCCAGCGCCGCGACGTCCTCGCCCTCGCGTTTCACGTCGACTATTGGGATGACCTCGGTTGGCGTGACCGTTTCGGTCTTCCCGACGCGGTCGAACGGCAGCGCGCTTACGCGAAGGCCCTGCGGCTCTCGACGGTCTATACGCCGCAGGTGGTCATTGATGGGCAGGACGATTTCGTCGGCAGCGACGTGAAGTCCATCGGCAGGGCGTTGACGGGAAATCGCAACGGCGTAGCAGTTGAACTGTCGGTCCGCGACGGCGAAGTCTTCATCGATTTGGACGCGCAGAAAGCCGCGCCGAGCGACGTACTCCTGGTGGCCTATCTGCGCACGGCGGTGTCGCCGATCGGCCGCGGGGAGAATGCCGGGCGTACGCTCAAGGAATTCAACATCGTGCGCGGCTTCCACAGCTTGGGCCGATGGACCGGGCAAAGGCAGCAATACCACGCGCCGGTGGATTCCTTGCCGCGAGACTCCACCGACGTGGCTGTCCTCGTACAGCCATTGGGTCAGGCACCCATCATCGGGGCGGCAACCATCGCGCTCCGCTGAGGTCATTCAGCGTGGCGGCGGCCGGATATCGCCAGACCGCGAGGATATTCTGCTGCAATGCGATTACTCGAGTGAGGAATCCGATGATCCCCAGAATTTCCACAGCACTTCGTATCTGCGGCACCATGCTCCTGTGCGCCTCGACGGGCGCCAAGAGCGCGTCTCCGGAACAAACGCCGAACTGGACGGGCAGCTTCGTTGCACGGGTCGAGGCGCTCGCTGTCTTGCAGACTTTGAATGCCGATCTGCTGAGTCATGACAGCGCGACCTTGACGCTGGAGCGTTGGTGCGACGTTCATCGACTGGCGTCGCCGCCGCGAATCGTCGCGCTGCGCGTTCCGGATGTCGACAAGCCGCCGACGCCTGAGCAGCGCCGGGAACTGGCCATCACGGCCACCGACCCAGTCCGCTACCGACGAGTGAAATTGATGTGCGGGGCGCACGTGCTGTCCGAGGCGGACAACTGGTATGTACCCGGCCGCTTGACGCCCGAGATGAACAAGCTGTTGGACACCACGGACAGTCCGTTCGGCGTGGTCGTGCGGCCGCTTCACTTCCAACGTCACACGCTGTCGTCGACACTGCTATGGCTTCCGTTGCCCGCGGGGTGGGAAATGAATGCCACGAGCGCGCGCGGCGTGGTTGCGGATCAACCCATGCCATCCCAGCTGTTGGAGCATCGGGCGGTGTTGACCCTGCCGGACGGCACGCCGTTCAGCGAAGTGGTCGAAACCTACACGGACAAGGTGCTGGCCTTTCCAATGACTCCCCCTGAGCAGCCGTAACGCGAGCCCGCCGGTCGTGCCGGGACGAAGCCGTCGCCCGCGGGGACGAATTCGACGGGGAGCCGCAGACGCAGTCGCCGGCGGGCGAGTCTCATAGTCGCGTCGGCAGAGCGTCATTTCACAAGGTTGTCCCCCGATGCGACTACTCGACAGGGTTGCCCGCCATCACGCGCCGTTGTTGTTGGCCCTCGAGCATCATCCGGCGGTTCCGTTCGAGGTCACGGGCCCCGGGCACTATGCAGCGCGCGTCGCCGACTGTCCGTTGCGCTTCGTTCTCGGTGATGATCTGACGCGGGCGTGCGCAGAACTCGCGTTCGCGGACGGCGCACGCCTGGCAGGCTGTCTGGATCTGCTGCGAATACCGGCACGGCAAATGTGGATCGAGTGGAACGATGAGGTGCACCAGCGAGTGATGTACGAGACCCAGTCGGCCCCCGGCTACGACGCGGCCTCGTCGGGTCGGCGCGTCGGGGTACTCTTGGACGGGTCGCCGGACGGGTACGGGGCCGTGACCAGGACCTTTTGGGCCGACGCCGCCGAAAGCGCTGACGTGACGTTGTCGCCGCTCGAGACCCATATCGATCTGCGCGGTGAGTTCGCGAACGCGCCGGATCTCCCCGGCGTGCTGTCGGGCGGCTTCGCCGGCGTTGCCCAGCGAGACGATGCCGCGATGACTTGCCTGCTCGACCATGTGCGATTCCGCTTTGATGATTCGTGGGCCGCCTACTATCGTGCTGCGGCAATCCATCCCGGCACTCAGCGCGAAGTGCTCCACGGCTCGTTGGCGGCGGTCGCCCGGGATCCGCCGCTGATTCTCGCGTTCCTGCTGCTGCTCGTTGCCAAGGACGCCATCCGCAGGGTCCCGGTGTCGCGCGCCGCCATCAATCGCAAACGTCAGGCGCATGGCCGTCCGCCGCTGCTCGATCACATCGAAGTGCGTGCCTCACTCGACTCGATCCAGCAATCGGAGCCGGGCGGATTCGAACCCGCCGGCCGTCAGTCACCCCGGCTGCATCATGTCCGAGGTCATCTCGTGCGGCGCGATGACCGCATCTTCTGGCGCGTCCCGCACCTTCGAGGCAGCGCGGCGCGCGGCATGGTCCGCTCGCGAACCGTCTGTCTGTCGTTTGCGCGCCCGCGCGCCGGCGATGCGATTGCGTACTCCGCGGAGACGAATCGGCTATGAGGTGGAGGCCGAGTCAAACGTCCATCTGGCTGCGTTCGACCAATTGTTCGGCGACGGCCAGATCCGCGAGCGCCACGCCCACGGATTTGAACACCGTCCGGTGCGGACGCGGCGTGGCCGGCCTTGCCGCAATCAATTCGCCGAGCAAGGCAATGCCATCTTTCGCCATGACACCTCGAGCGAGAGGCTCGCTCAAATCGCCGCTTTCTTCGAGCGCGTCGCGCGTATCGACGGCAATGAAGGCGCCACGCATGCAGTCATCGTCGGCCTCTCTCATGTTGGGCCTGAAGCTGCCGACCAAATCCAAGTGACATTGCGATTTGAGCCAGCGGCCTTCGATGAGAGGTTGCTCCGCCAGCGTGGCACAGCTGATCACGTCCGCCGATCGCGCGGCGGCCGCGAGATCGCTCGCCGCCGTCACCGGCCAGCCCCGAGCGCTGAGATCCCGAGCCACGGCCGCTGCCTTGTGCGGATCCCGGCCCCAGATGAGGACGGATTGATACCGGCGGACGGCTAGATGGCCTTCGACGAAGTACCGCGACAGAGCGCCGGTGCCCACCATCAACAGCACCTCGGGCGTCGCGGGCGCCAATAGATCGGCCGCCAAGGCGGACACGGCGGCGGTGCGGAGCAGCGTCAGCGCTCGACCGTCAATCCATACTCGAGGCTGCCCTGTTTGCCCTGAGAGCAGCAGGTAGGCGGCGTTCACCGAGGGCAGTTCTCGACCGACATTGTCCGGAAATACCGTGACGATCTTCACGCCGATGTCGCCGTCCGGGTGCCATGACGGCATCAGCAGCAAGGTGCGCGGACGATCGGGAGCCCCAACCTCGTAGTGAGCGCGCTGGGGACTGACCGCCTGCGACACGAAGGCGCGACGCAGCGACTCCACGAGACTGCCCACACCGGCGAGCCGATGAACGGCGTCGAAGTCGATGTGCTTCATTCGTCGACGAGGTGTTTCATGGGTACAACTATTGGATGCAAGTGGCCATAACGTATAAGTGCTTGAGTTGCTATATCCGCGCGCACTGTTCGCGACCGCTACCCGATCACATTCGTTTCGCGAAGCGGGCGGTTTTCGGCGATTCGCGCGAACAGGAGATCCGACAGATCGAGGGTCTCGAAGCGGCCGAACAGTAGAAGTTCGGCGATGGCGCGGCCGATGACCGGCGCCTGCTGCATGCCATGACCCGAGAATCCATTCATGAACAGAAGATTCTCGAGTGACGGATGCGGACCCAGAATGGCGTTGTGGTCAACGGTGTTCATCTCGAAGTAGCCGGCCCAGGCGCGCTCGAGCTTGGCCTCTTCGAACGCCGGAATGCGATGCGCGAGGGCCGGCCACAGATAGCTCTCGAAGGAGTCGTAGTCCGGCTGCAGCGGTTCATCATCCAAGTCATTGGCCGGGGAGAATCCGGCGATGAATTTCGCGCCTTCGGGACGGATCCAGAATCCCGACGGGTCGATCAACAGCGGGAAGGGCGTCATCGCCGTGGGACAGGAGATGACGTAGACCGTGCGCCGCCGCGCAAACACCGGTAACTCCACTCCCACCATGGCGGCGATGCGCCGTGCCCAGGGGCCCGCGGCATTGACCACGTGGCTGCAGGCCATCCGCGACCCGTCTGCCGCGATCACCTCGGTGACGCGGCGGCCGTCGACCGCGAACCCGCAGACCTCCGCATGCACATAGCGCGCGCCCTGCCGGCGCGCCTTGCGCGCGAATGCCATCAGCAGCGCGTAACCGTCGAACCAACCTTCGCCGCTCAAGCCCAGCGAACCCAAGGACAGGTCGGAGGTGTTCAGCCAGCCGAAGCGGCGCTCGAGATCGGCGCGCTCCAAGAGCGCGATATCGGCGCCGCAGGCCTTCTGCATGGCATGCGCCAAGCGCAGCTCCGCGGCGCCGCCGGCTCCGGCGAGAAACAGGTAGCCGGCTTCGCGCAGCATGATATCGGGCTTGTCATCGTCGACACTCAGTTCCGCTGCAGCATGGCGCAGAAAGGCGATGCTGGCTTGAGAGACGCGGATGTTCACGGGGGTCGAGAATTGCTGACGGATGGAGGCGGCCGAGAGGGCGGACGACGCATGCTGGTACGAGGGGTCGCGCTCGACGACCGTCACACTGATCGACGGCTCGAGGCGCGTCAGCCAGTAGGCGAGCGCCGAGCCCATGACGCCACCGCCGATCACGATCACTTTATTGCTCATCCGCTCTCTTAAGACCGATGACCCGGGGGCAATCGTGCTACTGCGTACGCGGGCTCAAAATCGGCGTCAGAAGATCGGGCGTCGATGCATCGCGCTCCAGTCTGGGATAGCGCGCATGACCTGCGTAGCGCACGTCGACCGTATCGAACATATCGTCCTTCTGGATCAGTAACCGGAGGGCGCGCGGCTCGGCGCCGCCTGCCTTGAGCGCATCCTGCAGAACCTCCTTTGAATATTTTCGGCCATTGATGGCAATCAAGTTCGAGCCGGGCGCGATCCCTGCGGCATCGGCGGGCGTACCCGGCACCACATCGGCGATGACCGCGCCCTCATCCTTGAGCGTCAGCCCCAGCGAGTAATACAAATTCGTCGTTTTTTGGAGCCCGCCATCGGCTTTCTGCACCAGCGTCGGCTCGGCGGCGAAACCTAAGCGCCAACCGCCGGCGGTGAGCCCCTCGAGCGGCGCATTCGGCTGCAGGCGATTGAGACGCAGGGTCCAAAAGCCGCGCCAGTCGTAGGGCATCACGGTATTGAGTGCCTTGACCACGTCGTCGAAGTCATACGGAACCACTTGCGGAACGGTACTCGGGGGCCCATAGAAAAGCCGGCAAAAGTCATCGAGACTCTTGGCACCGTGCGTGGTGCTGCGGATCAGGGTATCCGCCTCCAGCCAGAGCATGGCGGATTCAGTATAAAAATC
>Ga0137409_10000732_pt1 | contig 35898 bp, 33 predicted proteins | sample CZODoug1_16funga_FD_122059 | JGI IMG/M metagenome (GOLD analysis project Ga0137409, IMG submission 122059) | Vadose zone soil fungal communities from Angelo Coast Range Reserve, California, USA - CZODoug1_16fungal (Hybrid Assembly) | ecosystem: Environmental > Terrestrial > Soil > Vadose zone... | reverse complement strand
AGCAAGCCTCAACTCAAACACTCCCCCAACCAACTGGAATTTCGATATGCTTGATTTTCCCCGGACAGCCCTGCGCGAAGGCGGGGACCCATACGCCGTGTCGTTGCGATGTGGCCGGCGAGAGATCGAAAGTTCAGTGGCTATGGGTCCCCGCCTTCGCGGGGACGACAGCGGATGGTTCCGTGCCAACGACAGTTGAAGAAGTCTCACAAGCGTGGTTCCCGCTTGCGCGGGAACGAACGCTGTGTGTTCACATCGTCCAGGCGTTGTCCGGATCCTCCTCCGGCACGAACACCGCTTCAACCTCGATCGAAAGATCGCCCCTGATTTCGATCGAATGGTCCGGCGCCTCGTAGGCTGTCTTCCAGACGTGCAGATCGTACGTGCCCTTCGGCATCATCACTTCGGCGATGCCGGCGGGATCGGTCGTGCCCCGGAACGGGCCGAGACGGATCTGCACGTCCGTGATCGGCGCTTTGCTCTTCTGCTCCACGACTTTCACGGTCAAGCGATGCTCCGGCGGCCGTGCCACCATGGCGCTGAATTCTGCGGCGGTGCCGTCGTGCGGAAGCGCAAGGCCCTCGGCGGCAAACCGGACCGACCATGTGCTCAGGCCTTCCTCGGTTGGCGCGATCAATTCCACCTCGTCCCAGTAGAGCGCGCTCGTCCCCGGCCATAGCGAGTCGCGCAGCCGCCCGCGTGCCGCCACCTTGTCGCTGCTGTCGAAGACTGCGATCTCAAGGCCCTTGAGCTCGGCGTTGGCGGCGGATTTGGCGCCCACTTTGATCGTGAACCGCTCTCCCTTCACAATCGGGGAGGGGATATCCCACACAGCGAGGCTGGTACCGTGCGGGATCGAGTTGACCGTGAGAGAAAGCGCGCAGGGCTCATGGCGAATGTCGTCTGTCTCGTGCGGACCGAATGCGATGGTGAAGCTCTGTGGTCCAACCTTGGGCGGGATGCTGAGAGTCACCTCGCCGCTCTCATTGATGTGACCGGCTGTGGGAGCCGTATCGTCGGGGCTCGTGATGGTGAGCGGCAGGTTGTGCAAGTCGCAGTCTGCCGCGCACGTGAGTTTGATCTTGAGCATGAGCTCGCTGCCGGCCGCTACTTCGGCGGGCGCGGGCTCGCTCAATTCGATCGCGGTCGAATGGGTGTGAGCTGCCATCACCACGCTCGAACCAGCATGAACGCCCTCACGCCGTGCGGCCCGCCGCATGTCGTGCGGCGACGCGCCCGAAGGTCAGGCAGCGCGCCAGACCATGCTGGGCAAAGCCGCCCTGCGACTCGCCTGCGCAATAAAGGCCCTGGATGACCTCACCGCGAATATCCATCACCTCGCTGTTGGTGTTGGTGCGCAGACCCGTGAGCGTGTCGTGCAGGATCGGAGTCGACCAGGCTGCATAGAACGGCGGTTTCTCGATCTTGTAGAGCGGCGTCGGCTTCTTGAAGTCGGTGTCGGCGCCGGCCGCCACGAACGAATTGTAGCGCGCGACTGTCTCCTGCAGCGCGGCGCCCGACATCTGCTGCTTCTGGTAGGGATTCTTGATCTTGCCGGCGAGCTCCGCGATCGTGTCGGCGCTGAAGAAGTAGCCATCGGGATCGACGTTCGGTGACTTTGTGTTCCATTTCTCGCGCGCCGCGCCGTCGGCGTCGAAGACCGCCCAGATCGGTCCGCCGCCATTGAGCTTCGACTTGTCGCCGTGCCAAGCCATGCAGGCGGCGAAGAAGTTGTAGGAGCCGTCGACCTCATTCCAGAAACGCTTGCCGTTCTGGTTCACGAAGATGACGTTCTGCCAGTCCTCCACCGTGAGGCCGGTAGCGCGGGCCAGCCGGAACATCGGGCTTTCGGGTTGATAGACCAGCGAGCTGTAGCCCCAACGGCATCCGATGTGGCGGGTCTTGGTGATCGCGGCGCCAGCCTCGCGGGTCTGGGCTGCCGTTGCCCACAGCGACGCACCGAGCTCCATGGCGGCGAGCTCGCCATCGGCACCTTGATGGACCCAAGGCTCGCACGCCTGCTGATACTCCTCGGTCAGCCGCGGGTCGAAAGTTCGGCGGAAATTGACATTGCCGGTATGACCGCCGCTGGCGATGATGATGCCCTTCTTGGCCTGGATGTTCACCGCATTGCTGCCATTCATTGCGGTAATTCCGATCACTCGCCTGGAGTTGTCCTGCTCCCGGATGATCTTTGTCATCTTGTGACGCAGGAAGATCTGCGCGCCCTTCTTCCGCGCGCTGGCCTCCAGTCTGCGGACGAGGCCAGAGCCATTTCGATTGCGACCGGGAGCGATGAGCTCGCTGGGAACGTGCCATTCGACCGTCACGAATGTCCGTGGAATAGTCGACGCTGCTTCCGGACCGATCATCCTGTCGATGAACTCGACCCCGTTCTGGACCAGAAAATCGTAGGTTGCGAGGTTCTCATCGGCGAAGACGCGGACCAGATCGCGGTCGCTGTAGCGGGCCGAATTGGCGTCGAAGCGCACCCAGTCGGCGTAGACCTGATCGGGCGTATCCTTGATGCCATGCTTCTGCTGCATAGCGTTGCCGCCGCCCAGGTGCAGCCGTCCGCCGCTCAGGATGCCGCGGCCGCCGATGTCGTAGTTCTCCTCGACCGCGATCACCGATGCGCTATGATCGCGCGCTGTAATGGCGGCAGCAAGACCCGCGACGCCGGCGCCGATGATGACCACGTCGGCTGAGTGATCCCATTTGGTCTCGGCCTTCGCATCTGTTGCAGCTGCGCCGGTGAGCGCCGCGGCGCCAACGCCAGCTGCGGCACCTTTTGACAGAAAGGACCGGCGGCTCAGGGCAGGCGGAGCCCCGCGCTTGTCGTTGCGATTCTGCTTGCTCATCCTAGTCCTCCCGTATGGCCGGTTCTGTCAGCACGCGATCTTGACATCACCCGCGGCCGGGTCAAGACAACATCCCGACGCAGGTTCTGCAAGCAGGTCCTGCAAACACCCGTGCCGGCAGCGGCTGGTCGAATTCGAGGTTTCTATATGGTTGGCGGCCGCGGCTTGCTCCTCCTGATCACGGCCTTGATCATGGCTGTGGCGGCATCGGGTCTGGGCGTGCGGCCGGTCCAGGCAGACCACCGCTGTGATCCGATCGGCGAGCCCGGCTGGCAGACCGTCCCGTCGCACGAAATCGTGAGCGCGGTCGACGGCGCGCCCTACCGGGAGGGGGCGGGCTGGTTCATCGACCGGACCGTCACCGTCCTGCCGTTGTGCAACTACTTCGACGAGATCGGCAATTACAGCCTGCGCTCCTATTCGCTTTCCCCGCGGGCGACGACGGAACGGATCGGCATCTGTCGCAGCGAGGCGGGCGGCGCGAGTGTCGCAATCCCGCCGTACGCAGGCCCCTGTCCGCCGCGGTAGGCCTCGACGGTTGTCAGGGCGTCGGACGCTGCCTATCTGTTTGGCTTGAGCTGTGCTGGAACGTGTGACGAGGACAACATGGTTACCATGACGGTTCAGGATGCCGCGCCTGCCACCATCGAGGCCACGCTCAACTACCTCCAAGACACCGGCGTGATGCCCTCCGTCTTCACCGGTGGTCCAGGGTCCACCGTCGTCCGGGCGGCGAGCCCCAGCGATCCGCGACGCGTGGCGATGCACAACGGCCGGCTCGAGGCCGACGGTTTCACGCTCGATCGCAACGGCTTTCGCTTCGTTCGTCACGACACCAAGGTCGTCGACTTCGATGATGCGGACGAGCTGCGGCGGGTCTACTACCCGGAGATGGAAGCGCTGGTGAAGGCCGAGACCGGGGCAAAGCGTGTCGTCGTTTTCGATCACACCCTGCGCACGGCCAACGAGGACGATCGCCAGGCGCGCAAGCTGCGCGAGGTCGTCCAGCGGGTGCATAACGACTACACCGAATGGTCGGCGCAGCAGCGTGTGCGCGATCTCCTGCCGGAAGAGGCCGAAGCGTTGCTGACGCGCCGCTTTGCGATCGTGCAGGTCTGGCGGCCGATCCGTCATCCGGTCGAGACCTTTCCGCTCGCCATCTGTGACGCGCGCAGTGTCGCCCCGGAGGATCTCGTGGTCTCGGAGCGCCGCTATCCCAACCGTATCGGGCAGACCTATGCGGTCACCTACAATCCCGACCATCGTTGGTACTGGTTCCCGCTGATGCGGCGTGAGGAGGCACTCGTTTTTAAGGTTTATGATTCCTTGCAGGACGGCCGCGCGCGCTTCACGGCGCACACCGCGTTCGATGATCCGACCGCGCCAGCCGGCGCGCGGCCACGCGAAAGTATCGAAATCCGGACGCTGGCGTTCTTTTGAGCAACCCCTTGCTCGTTCGCTGCACCCTCGCGCCTCGAAGCCGGCTGTTTTGTTGCCGTCATTAAGTCCGTCTTAGCCAAAAAAATCGTGATGGTGTAGTAGATTAAGCGGCCCGCAATCATAGGCGGGGCACGATGGCGATGACAGTTCAGCATCGCCTTGGTCCCATGTCTTTGGTCCTATGACTTTGAACATCCTGCGCTTGCCGAGATTGATTGCCGAGCGGCGCAGCACCGCGATTCTCGGCATGCTGATCATTGGCATGCTCTGGGCAGGCATTGCATTCCGGCACTTCAATGGGATCGAGACGGACCTGCAACTGCATTCCATTGCGACGTTGCTGACGCTGATCATTCTTGCCGCCATGGAGCGGTTGCTGCGCGCCGAGGCGAAAGCCCATCAGAAGGCGGAGCAGCTGCACCTGACCCTGGAGCACATGAACCAGGGCATCATGCTGGTCACGCCGGACCAGGAGATTCCCATCATCAATCGCAGATGCGTTGAGCTCCTGGACCTGCCGCAGCGGATGATCGAAAGCCCGCCGCGTTTCGATGAGCTAATCAAGTACCAAGCCGAGGCATGCGGTGTGGCGGAGGGAGGCCTTCCGTCTTCGCAGTCGGTGCTCGATATCGCCGGCCCGGGACAGGTGCTGGTCTGTGAATACAGGCCCGCGAATGGCAAGGTCATCGAAATACACAGCGATTGCCTTCCCGATGGCGGCATCCTGCATACATTCGCTGACATCACCAACCGGCGCGAGGCGGAGGCGCATATCGCCCGGCTTGCGGCCGAAGACCCGCTCACCGGTCTCCCGAACAGGCGCGTGTTCAGCGCTGCACTTGATCAGATCAGCGGGCAGCGATCGACCTCTCGGCGGAATGATGAATTTGCCGTGTTGTTCCTCGATCTCGATCGCTTCAAGGCGGTCAACGACACGCTCGGCCATCGCATTGGCGATCTGCTGCTGCAGGAGGTGGCCAAGCGATTGGAATGGTCGCTCGGATCGAACAGTGTGCTGGCCCGGCTCGGCGGTGATGAATTCGCGGTGATCGTGCCGACATTTGTTTCGCGCGCAGCGCTCGAAGCGTCAGCGCTGAGACTCGCGAAGGCCATCAGCGAACCGTACGAGATCGACGGTCATCGGGTCTGCACCAATGTCAGCATCGGCATCGCGATCGGGCCCGGCGACGGCGAGAGCGTCGACGATCTCCTGATGGCGGCCGACCTCGCGCTCTATGCGGTCAAAGCCAGCGGCCGCGGCACCTATCGATTTTACGACAAGTCGATGAATGAGGAGCTCAGCGACCGTCGGCATATCGAGATGGATCTGCGCGAGGCCGTCGCGCGCAACGAGCTGTCGCTGCACTACCAGCCGATCATCGACTTGCAGCGCAATGTCGTCACCGGCTTTGAAGCGCTTGCGAGATGGAGCCATCCGGTGCGAGGCATGATCCCGCCGGGCGTTTTCATCACGGTAGCGGAAGACACCGGCTTGATCCTGCAGCTCGGTGAGTGGGCGCTGGCCGAAGCCTGCCGCCGGGCGAGCGCCTGGCCGAGCAATCTTCGCGTCGCGGTCAACCTGTCGCCGGTCCAGTTCTCGGCTCCCAATCTGTACGACACCATCGCGGGCATTCTGTCGACCTCCGGCCTGGCGCCGGATCGCCTCGAGCTTGAGATCACCGAGCGAGTCTTCATGGAGAACAGCGATCGCACGCTGGCGATCCTGCACCAGCTCAAGAGCCTCGGCGTGCGCATCGCGATGGATGATTTCGGCACGGGCTACTCTTCGCTCAGCTACCTGCGCAGCTTTCCCTTCGACAAGATCAAGGTCGACCGCACCTTCATCTCGGGCGTTGTCGAGGGGGTCGAGCATGCCGCCATCGTGCAGGCTGTCGTCAGCCTCGCCCGCGCGCTCGGCATGCGGACAATCGCGGAGGGCGTCGAAACACGCGATCAGCAGAACGCCATCCTGGCGCTGGGCTGTGACGAGGCGCAGGGCTACCTGTTCAGTGCGCCAGTGCCAGTCGAGCAGGTTCCCGAAATCCTGGCCTCGTGGGCACCTAAGCAGGCGCCCAAGCAGGAGCCCAAGCAGCAAACCAAGGCGGCGTAGCTGGCTCGCGTCCCGGTCCGCCAGGTCGCTAAGGCTTAAACAGTTGCCGGTGTTGGGAAAAGGCCCCTGCGCCGGCGCGGCTGGCTGACGCTGCGCGAATTGTCGCTCTGGACCGGCCGCCTGTCGCTTGTGTGTCGCTTGAACGCGCGTCCCTGCTATCCTGGTAGCGGTACCAACAGGGATCGCTACATGTCAGCCTTTCGACGCCTCCTCGCCGCGGCCGCCATCATGGTGGCCGGCCTGCCGGGACCCGACGCCCGCGCGCAGACGCCGGAGCAGTTCTACGCCGGCAAGACCATCGACTTCATCATCGGCTATCCGCCTGGAGGCAGCAACGACATCTGGGCGCGGCTCCTTGCGCGTCACATCGGCAAGCACATCCCGGGCAAGCCGCTGGTCGTTCCCAAGAACACGCCGGGAGCGGGAAGCTTTCTGGCGGTGAATACCGTCTACAGCGCGTCGCCGAAGGATGGCACGGTGCTTGCGATCGGGGCGCCGACGACGGCACTTGATGAGAAGCTCGGAAGCCAGGGCGTTCGCTTCAAGACCGCGGAGCTCAACTGGGTGGGCCGCGTCGATTCGCTCATCAATATCGTGTTCATGTGGCACACCTCGAAGGTGAAGACGTTCGCGGATGCCCAGAAACATGAATCAACGCTGTCGGGCACCGGCGCAGGCTCGACGGTCTCGATCTATCCGACCGTGATGAACAACGTGTTCGGCACCAAGTTCAAGCTGATCATGGGCTACAAAGGATCAGCCGACGCTCAGCTCGCGGTTCAACGCGGCGAGGTCGAAGGGCATTCGACCTCGTGGGTGGCGGTGAAGGTTGGCCATCCGGAGTGGTATCCGACCAAGCAGATTTCGATCCTGGTGCAGTTCGCGCTCAACCGTCACCCCGAGCTGCCCGACATACCCACCGCTGTCGAACTTGCCCGCAGCGACGAGGAGCGGCAGATCCTCAGCGCCATCATGGTTGCGGCGGAAGTCGGCTCCGCGTTCTTTACGACGCCCGGCGTTCCGCCGGATCGGCTCAATGCGCTGCGCCGCGCCTTCGACGCGACAATGCAGGACAAGGAGTTCCTGGCCGACGTTGAAAGGACCAGGCTGACCGTTTCGCCGATGAAGGGCGAAGACCTGCAGCAACTGGTCAAGCAGGTGAGCGAGCTGCCGCCGCAACTGGCGGAGAAGGTCCGCCAAGCGTATACGGCCAACCAGCATTGATAAGACCCGGCCGACGCTCATCCGTTATGCTGAGCTTGTAGGGTGGGCAAAGGCGCTGGCACGACCTCACCATGCGGCAATGCCTGTCGTGCGCCGTGCCCACCATGAGCTGCGCAACTCGTGCTGATGGTGGGCACGGCGCACGTGAGTCATTCATTTGCATCGAAACCTGTGCCAACGCCTTTGCCCACCCTACAGCCCCGTTACAGCCGCCCGTCACAATCCAGCAAGGTTGTAGCGCGAGAAGTCGTGGCCTTCCTTGACCACGAACTCGAGCAGGAAGGGCGAGCCTTTCTCGGTCACGGCCACCGCGTCCTTGATCGCCGGCACGATCTGGTCAGGCTTCTCGACGCGGGTGGACGCAACGTTGAGGCCCTCGGCCACCTTGCTGTAGTTGCCGCTGACCGTCATCGCGCCGTACTTCTTATCGGAGATCTTCAGCTCCTCGCGCTCGGCGCCCATGACGCCGTTGTTGAACACGATGGTGAGGATCGCGATCTTGTTGCGGGCAGCGGTCTCGATATCCATGCCGGTCATGCCAATCGCGGCGTCACCCATCACATTGATGCAGAGCTTGTCGGGCGCGGCGAGCTTCGCCCCCATGGTGATGCCGAGCCCGTAGCCAAGCTGCGTGGACTTGCCCCAGCCCATATAGGAGCCGGCCTTGGTGGTTTCCCACATCGGCATCATCTGCTCGCGCGGGCTGCCCGAGTCGTGGGTCATGATGACGTTGTCGCGATCGACCGTGCGCATGAGATCGCGGATCACGCGGTACTGATTGATCGGCACTTCGTCGGAATCGAAATGCCTGGCCCAATCGGCGAGCCACGCCTTCTTGGCGGCGGCGATCTCCTCCTTGAGCGAATTGAGCGCATTGCCGCTGCGGGCGGCGCCTTTCTGGCGGCCCACTTCCTCGATCAGCGCATCGAGCACGAGGCCGGCGTCGCCGATGAGCCCAAGGTCGACGCGATACTCCTTGTTGATGTCGCTCGCCTCGTTGGTCGAGTGAATGATCTTCTTGCCCGGCGGCACGGCGGGGCCGAACGGCGTTCGCGTGAGGCTGGAGCCGACAGCGAGAACGAGATCGGCCTTCGCCATGTAGTCGGTGAACATCTTCGAGCGCGAGCGCGTTGAGGCGCCGAGCGACAGCGGATGGCTGTCGGGGATGGCGCTCTTGCCCGGATTGGTGGTGACGACCGGCGCGGGCAGGAGCTCCGCGAGCGCTACGATCCGGTCACCGGCCTCGGCATAGTGCACACCCTGGCCGGCCCACAGGATCGGGTTCTTGGCCGCGAGCAGCATCCGCACCGCCTGCTTCACCGCGTCGATCGGGCGCCGAGCGCTGCACCGGCATCGGCGTGTAATCGAGGTCGCCTTTGTACTCGGCCTCCCAGACCTCGGGCGGTATCTCGACCAGCACTGGGCCGCCCTTGCCGCTGCGCATGGCGTGATAGGCGCGCCGCATCAGGTCGGGCAGCTCCTGCACCGAATGCGCCACCGCCGACCATTTGGTCACCGGGCGGTAGACGTCGGCGGCGCGAAACACCGGCTTCAGGTAATGACGTGCGAGCGGCAGCGTCGCCGGCACGACCATCATCGGCACGTTCTCGGCGAAGGCCTGGGCGATGCCCGGGAAGGCATTCTCAATGCCGGGTCCGGCCTGGGCGGCGAAGACACCGTTGCGCTTGCCGCGGCTGATGCGTGAATAACCGTCCGCGATACCGACGCCGACGCGCTCCTGCCGGCACAGGATGGTGCGCATGTCGAGCGCCGCGCACGCCTCGATCAGCGGATTGCGCGGGTAGCAGGACAGGAAGCCTGTGCCTTCGCGCTTGAGAATCTCGGCGATCAGAGCGGCGCCGTTCATGGTGTTTCCTCCGTCCCTCATTGGCCGCAATTTGATCGGCGAAAGACCCTGCCATGTCAATTGACATCGCCTGACGCTTTGCCGTGAATAGCGGGCGCTTTAGTTGAGGAATGGCCGATGTCGAAAATGAAGATTGCGGGTGTCGAGTTCGTGACGGATCATCCCGGCGGGCTGCGTACGCCCGTCGACGAGCGCCCGCTGTTGTTCCGCCCGATCACGTTGCGCGGCGTCACCGCCCGCAACCGCATCATGCTCGGCCCGATGTCGCAGTACCTGGCGAACGACGGCAATCTGACCGACTGGCATCTCGTCCACCTCGGCCAGTTCGCGATCGGCGGCGCCGGCATCGTGTGCAGCGAGGAGACCGCGGTCGAGTCGCGTGGACGGCGCACGCACCACTGCGCGGGCATGTATACCGATGCGCATGTGCGCGGCTATCGGCGCGTCACTGATTTCCTCAAGGACCTCGGTGCGGTGCCGGCGATCCAGCTCGGGCATGCCGGCCGGCGCGGCTCCTCGCGCTCGCCCTGGGAGGGGCGGGAGCCGCTGGGGGAGCGCGACGCGGCCATGGGACTCGGACCCTGGCAATTGGTGTCGTCAAGCCCGGTCCCGCACGGGCCCGGCCGCCCGGCGCCGCTCGCGCTGGACCTCGCCGAGATCAAGGCGGAAGCGCAGGCGTGGCACGACGCCGCCGCGCGCTCGGCTGATGCCGGCTTTGACATCGTGGAGATCCACGGCGCGCACGGCTACTTGATCAATCAGTTTCTATCACCGGTCGCCAACCGCCGCGACGACGGCTATGGCGGCGATCTAGCGGGCCGCATGCGCTTCGCGCTGGAGCTGGTCGAAGCCGTGCGCTCGGCCTGGCCTGCCGACAAGCCGTTGTTCTTCCGCTGCTCGGTGGTCGACGGCAAGGGCGGTCACTGGGACATCGACGACACCGTCGTGTTTGCCAAGGAGCTCAACGCGCGCGGCGTCGATGTCCTCGACGTGTCGTGCGGCGGGCTCGAAGGCAGCTCCAGCCTGCCGGCGGTGCCGCGCTATCTGCCGGGCTACAACGTGGTCTATTCCGAGCACGTGCGCCGCGAGGCCGGCATGCCAACAGCCGTCGTCGGAATGATCACCGAGCCGGCGCAGGCGGAGGCGATCCTCCAGGACGGCAAGGCCGACATTATCGCGATCGCGCGCGAGATGCTGTGCAATCCGTATTGGCCGGCGCATGCCGCCAAGGCGCTTGGCCTTCCAGATTGGCTCGATGTGCTGCCGGAGAACTACGCGTTCCGGCTCTATCCGCGCGAGGAGGAGTTCCGGCACCAGCAGGAGGGGCCGCCGCCGGAGATTCCATTCCGCCGCAAAGCGTGACAATCTCTGACTTGATTGAGAAGAAAACAAGAATGGGAGAGGAAACATGATGGGACGCAATGCGCTGATACTGCGCGGCGTCTGGTCGTGCGCCATCATCATCGCGGCGCTCGCGTCCTCGCCGGCGGCGGCGCAGTCGATCGCCGATCATTTCCGCGGCAAGACCATCCGCATCCTGGTTCCCTCGGCGCCCGGCGGCGACCGCGCGCTCTATCCACTCACCTTCGCGCCGTTCTTCGGCAAGAGCCTGCCCGGCAACCCGAATGTGCAGGTCGTGTTCATGCCGGGCGCCGGCGGCTCGACCGCGGTCAACAACGCCTATGGCATGGCGGCGCCCGACGGGCTCACGCTGGTGACGCCGCTGGTCGCGGTCGCGACCGCGCAGGCGGTCGGCGAGGAGTCGGTGAAATACGACGTCACGAAATTCAACTGGATCGGTCGCATCTCGGATGCAACCCGAGCGCTGCTGGTCTCATCCAAGCTCGACATGAAGACCGTGCCCGAATTGCGCGGGCGCGAGGTGATCGCGGGCGCCTCCGGCCGCACCTCGGAGACCTATCTGATGCCGGCCTTCATGAACAAGATGTTCGGCACGAAGTTCAAGATCGTGCTCGGCTATCAGTCGGCGGGCAAGCGCAACCTCGCGCTCGAGACCGGCGAGCTCGAAGCCGCCATCACCACCTGGAACGACATCCGCACCTATCATCCCGAATGGGTGCGCGAGGGCGGCATCATGCGACTGGTGGTGCAGATTGCGCTGACACGCCATCCCGAGCTTGCGACCGTGCCGCTGCTGCTCGATTACGCGGAGAATGACGCCGACCGCGCGCTCCTTGAATTCATGTCGTCGAGCTCGCAGATGGGCCAGCCCTACGCGGCACCGCCCGGCGTGCCGGCGCCGATCGTCGAGGCGCTGCGCCGCGGCTTCGATGCGACCATGAAGGACCCAGGGTTCATCGAGAAGATGCAGACTGCTCGGATCGAGTTCAACCCGATCACTGGCGAGGAATTGACCCGGATCGTGGCGCGCTCCATGCAGGCGCCGAAGTCGGTGATCGAGCGCTACAAGGCCGCGATTGCTGGGGATTGAGATTGGCGACAAGGAATAACTCATATCCGTCACCCTGAGGTGCGAAGTCGCCATAGCAGGCGCAGCCTGCGTACACTTGGCTGCGAAGCGACGAGCCTCGAAGGGCGACGGCCGATACCTTACCACGAGTGGCCGATCATCCTTCGAGGCTCCCCCGGCTCAAGAGGCCGGGGTCGCGCCTCAGGATGACGGAATAGGTCGATGTTTGCGGCCAATTCCAGCCACGTAGCCCGGGTTGAGCGCCAGCGAAACCCGGGGACAATGCTCCCGCATTTCGCTGCGCTCAATGCGGGCTACAGGCTTCTACGTCTCCGCCGCCATCAGATCGAAATCGCCGCGCAGCACCGCATCAAGCTTGCCGGTGCGCCAGCTGCCGTCGGCGCTGCGCACGAGCGGTGAGGGTTCGCCGCGATAGCGGCGCACCACGGCGCTCGGGCGTTGCGCCTTGTCGAGCGCCTCGCGCAGCATGCGCGGCAGGCGCGCGGCCGGCACGTCACCGAGCGGAGCCGCCGCGAGCCGCACCCGCGCACTGGCGCGGCTCGAGCCGTCGCTGCCGGAGAGCTCGAGCACGTGCAGCCCGCATTCGCGCTTGAGCACGCGCTCGGCGCCGAAGCCGCTCACCAGCAGGATCGGGAGGCTCTCCGCGCCGGTCTTGACCTCGGAAAGCTGCATGTGACGGTTCTCGGCCCAGTCGCGGTACATGCCCAGAAGCTGGCGGCACCACGCACTGGTCGCGCGATTGTCGCTGGCGCCGCCGTCGAACGCGGGCTCGACCATCAGTGCCACCTCGACGGCTCCGCCCTCGAACACGTCGCGGATGCCCTCCGCGACCAGGTGCACCTGGAGCGCAAGGCGCGAGATCAGCTCGCGGTGATATTGCCCGGGCTGGCGCGCGCCCTTGGCGGCGCGCATCCGCAGCGAGTCGGTGGTGCCGGCCGCGGCCGCGACGCGATCCATCAGCGCGAGCCGGGCGAGCTTCTCGAAGCGGTCTTGGCGCTGCCAGAAATCGACCGAGCTCATCTCCTGCGCCAGGCCGTGCTTGAGGCCTTCCCATTCCGGCGAGGCCAGCGAGCGCATGATGCCATTGGCCTTGTCGGTGAGCGCCTCGAACTCGGCGGCCGTGCCCTCGGGCGTGAGGATCATGGCCGGAAGCGCTGGCGCGGCAGCGCCTGCTGGCGCCTTCACGGCGTCGGCTTCGTCGTCAGCATCGGGATCGACGAACTCGGCCTGGATCGCGCGCCCGTCGCTGCGGAAGAACACGAACTGGTCGCCTTCCGGGAAGCGCCGCTCCACGATCGTGGCCGCAAGCGGAGCAATCACATATTTCTCGATCGCGCGTTTGAGCGGTCGCGCGCCCATATCGGGCGAGAAGCCTTTCTCCAGCAGGAACTCGAGCGCGGTCGATTCCCATTCCACCGCCCAGTCGCGATCCTTGAGTCCGCGCCGCTCCAGTACTCCACTCAGTTCCTTTTTCAGGATCACGCGCATGAGATCGCGGGTGAACGGCTGGAACACGATGATCCTGTCGATGCGGTTCTGGAACTCGGGCCGGTAGGTCTGGCTGATGGCGCGCATCACCTGCTCGTTGGTGAAGGCATCGGCGGCGGGCGAGAAGCCGAGCCCCATGGTCTGGTGGCTGGTGGCGCCGAGATTGGTGGTCATGATGATCAGGCAGTGGCGGAAATCAGCGACCTGGCCGAGCGTGTCGGTGAGCCGGGCGTCGTCGAACACCTGTAGGAACAGGTCCCAGATGCGCGGATGCGCCTTCTCGAACTCATCTAGCAACACGACCGAGAACGGCTGCTTGCGCACGCGGCTGATCAGCGAATCGGGCTCGCCCGGCATGCCGCTGCCAAGAATGTTGGCGGTCGACTCCGGCGTCTGGAACTCGCTCATGTCGAGCCGGATCATGCGCTCGATCGAGCCGAACAGATATTCGGCGGTGGTCTTGGCGAGCTCGGTCTTGCCGGTGCCGGTCGGGCCGGCGAACAGGAACACGCCGATCGGCCGGCTTGGATCGTTGAGGCCGGCTTTGAGCATCGCGATGCGCTCGACGATGCTCGCCACCGCCTCGTCCTGGCCAATCACGCGCTGGGTGAAGAAGCTGCGGATCGAGCCGAGATCGATGCGCTCGCGCGTGTCGAGAATCGACACCGGGAGCCCCGTGAGTTGCGATAGCGTGCGCAGCACGTCATGCGGCTCGATCGTTTCGCTCTCGGAGCGAACGGCCGCAAGCTTCAGGAGCTGGATCGCCGACCCTGGCAGGCTCGCCGCGCTCAGATATTGTCGCGCGGAAGTAACCGCGACGTCGGCGCAGCCCGGCGCGATGGTGAATTCCGTCTCGTCCGAGAGCCGCCGCGCCACCTCGCGCGCGAGCGTGAGCGTTGCCTGTTCCGAGCGCGGCTCGATCTCGACCACGTCGAAGATGCCGCGCAGCGCCGGCCGGATCTGCATCAGGCGCGCCACGCTGGTGCGCGTCGCCTCGGTCCAGACGATCAGCCGGCCCGCCACGATCGCCGGCAGGATCTGATCGAGGATGCTGGCGCTCTGGCCCTGATGAGTGCCGCTGCGCGCAAGCTGCAGCAGGTCGGGAATGTACCAGACCACTTTCTTGCCGACCGTGAGCTGATCTACCGTTTCGCGAATGCGGCCCTCGAGCTGGCCGAACCACTGTTGCCCGGCCATGATGTCGGCGCCGCTCGCCTCGAATACGCTCCAGCCGTCATTGGCAAGGCGCCGCGCGGTGAGCTGCAGGAACGTGGTCTTGCCCACCAGCCGCTCGCCACTGATGAGCAGCGAGCGCGCCGGCTCCTGGCGCAGCGTCGCCTCCGCAGTCGCAAGATGCGTGCCCCAGTCGTCCGGCTCGACCAGAAGATCGGCGGTGTTCTCATCGCCCCAGAAGCGGCCGAATGTGGTGAGAAATGCGCGGTTGATGCTGCTACGCTCGATCCGGTCGAGCTGCGCGCGCAATGCCGCCGCGATCGGATGATTAACCCGCTCGAGGAAACCCTTGATGAGCGCCGGAGGAGAGGCCGAGGACGCGTTGATGCCGGGCCCGAGCTCGGGCGGGTCGCCGGCACGACGCGTGAAATAGTCCTGGATCAGGAGCGGCACGATCGGGCTTTCGCGCCACCAGTCCTTGGCGCCGGTCACCACCGCGCCGACCGGTGGCTTGGGCTCGACCTGCAGCAGATAATCGAGCGCGAAGTACATTGGCCAGGGTGGGACCCGGTCGAACTGCGCCATGACGCGATCGACCACCTGCGAGCGGTCGTCGCGCTGTGCCAAGGCCGCGAATGCCGCGCAGGCAAGCGTCCAGCTCAGCCCTTGCGCGTATTGCATCACGGTCTCGATCGGGGTCGCGCGATCAGCCAGCAGCGCAACCGCCTCTTTGAAGGGGGCGTTCTCGATGAGCTCGCGCGGATGCGCCGAGTTGCTGGCGAACGAGCTGAACTGGCCGTCGAGCTCATGCAGCCTGCTCGAGACGCTTCCCGCCGGGGGGATCATTTCGATCGGCGTTGGCGATGAGGTTGTTGGTGACGAAGGGGTTGGCGATGACGACGTTGTATCGGGTGCCGGCGGCGCGGGCGTTGATGCCGCGCGCTGTTGGTGCCAGCGTTCATAGGCTTCGCGCAGGAGCCAGAAGACGGCGGCTCCGATCAGAATAGCAAGTACCTGTTCCAAAGCCGGGCGTTCACCGTTTCGTCTGGAAATGCCGCAGGTCTGGCGGCGGCTGATCCTTGGCGATCGGCATCAGGAAGCCGTCGATGCCGATCCAGTAGGTTTCGCCATTGATGACAACGTTGTGCTTGTCCTCGCAGTTGTACTCGGAATATTCCGTATTCTTCATGCGCCGGTACTTCCGCGTCACGGTCCAGGGCTTGGCGAACGCATCGTCAATCGTGGTGATCTCGTTGACCATGACATCCGGATTGCTTTTGTCGAGCGAGATGCGTTCCTTCACGATGGTCGAGTCGTTCTCGTGCAGCGGGATGTTGGCATCCACAAGGCGAGGGCCGCTGATGCCGCGGGTCTCGATCGTCAGGGTGTCGTAGCGGCCGTCCTTGTCCTCGTCGAGCCACTGGCCGATCGAATAGCCCGCGAAAGCGGGCGGGAAGGTCTTGGGCCAGCCGCGCCCGTCGGTGTAGACACGCCGGATCGGGCTGGTCGACTCCACCAGGAAATAGGTGACGCTCGGCTTGAGGATGACTTCCATCGGCTGGTAGATCATCATCATGCGCGGCATGCCGGGCGGCACGCAGTTGCCCTTCGGGTCGAAGTCCTTGCCCTCGGTCTGCTTCTTCAGATTGGCCTCGAGCACCTTCTGATATTCCAGCGTCAGCGGCGCCTGCTGGCCGAGCCCCGGCGGTTTGGAATCATCCCAGATGCTGACCCGGCTCATGCGGCCCCACTGGCCTTCCCAGTTGCTCGGGAGCTTCGACATGTCTTGCGACAGAGCGTCGGTAAGCGGCAGGCAGAGCGCTGTCGCCAGCACGGCGGCGCCGACGGTTGTTCGAGCGAGCATCGAGGGCCTCCAGGATCAGATGGTCCGATTATTTCGACATCTTTTGCAAATAGGCAATCAGGTCGGCGCGCTCGCCCGCATTCGTCAAGCCGGCATAGGGCATGCGATTGGCGGGCACGGCCTTCTGCGGATCGGCGATGAAGGTCTCGAGCGTCTGCGGTGACCAGACGATGTTGCTGCGCTTGAGCGCCGGCGAGTAGCGATAGTCGTCGAGTGTTGCGGCCTTGCGCCCTATTACGCCGGCGAGACTTGGCCCGACGCCGTTCTCTCCAGCCGTCAGCGAGTGGCACGACGCGCAGTCTACAAAATACTTCTCGCCGCGTGCCGCGTCGCCCTGGGCATGCGCCAGGCTGGCCGTGCAGGTGAGCGCGCAGAGCATGCAGAGCCGTAGGGTGGGCAAAGGCGCGGGCCAAGTGTGCATGCGTTTCCAAGTGCGCAAGCACAGCGCCGTGCCCACCATCACAGATCGCAGAAAGGTGGAGAAGAGTTGGTGGGCACGGCGCACGATAGCTTTTCCCATGTGGAAATGCGGTGCAAACGCCTTTGCCCACCCTACAAGTGCAGATCGTTTGAAGGTCATCATGCCTGCACCATGGGGCCAGGGTTCTTGACGTAGCGCTTGATCGCGTCCGCGGTCCAATAGGCGAGCGCACCCACCGGTCCGGTCGGATTGTAGGACGAATTGTGTGGGAACACATTCGCCCCGACCACGAACAGATTGTGACAATCCCAGCTCTGCAGATATTTGTTCAGCGCGCTGTTCCTCGGATTGGTGCCCATGATGGTGCCGCCGGTATTGTGCGTCGACTGATAGGGCACCACCGTCCAGGGCTCGACCCGGGCGCTCGCCGGAATGACAGAGGCCGGGTTCATCGAGCGCGCGATGGCGTTGACGAGGTCCGCGGAGTGGCGGCCGAGCTTGTGCTCGTTCTCCTTGTAGTCGAACGTCATGCGCATCAGCGGCTGGCCGAACGCGTTCCGATAGGTCGGATCGAGGTCGTAGTAGTTGTTGCGGTTGGCCATCACGCTGCCGCTGGCGTTGATGTTCATCGCTTTCTGGTACCACTTGGCGGTCGCGGCCTTCCAGGCCTTGCCCCATTGCGGCGTTCCGGCCGGCACCGGGCGGTAGCCGATCGGCAGCGCGGTGTTGAAGCCCGAGCCGACATTGTAGGCACCGACGAAGCCGTGCGGGCCGCGGTCGAAGCCCCAGTTGATGTTGAAGTCGTCGATGGTCACGTTCGACCCGCCCGCGCCCATGAACGGGTGGAAGTATTTGTCCTCGAAGAACAGCCGCGCGTTGACGCCGGTCTGGTAGCAGTAGTTCTTGCCGATGACGCCCTTCTGCGCGGCCGGATCGTAAGGCTCGCCGATGCCGGAGAGCAGCATCAGGTGCACGTTGTTGATCGCATAGGCGCACAGCAGAACCATTCCGGCCGGCTGCTCGAACTCCTCGCCGGTGAGAATGTTGGTGTAGGTGACGCCGGTGACTTTCTTACCGTCGGAGTCCTTGAGCACCTTGGTGACCCATGAATGGGTGCGCAGCGTGAAGTTCGGATTGCGCATCGCAATCGGGATCACCGTGATGTGCGCCGAGCCTTTGGCGTTGGCTTCGCAGCCGAAGCGCTGGCAATGGCCGCAATACTGGCAGGCGCCGAATTTCGAGCCGTCCGGATTGGTGTAGGCGCGCGAGGCGTTGGAGGTTGGGCGCGGGAACGGGTGATAGCCGAGGTCACGCGCGGCCTTGTCGAACATCTCGCTGCACAGGATGGGCGTGAGCGGCGGCAGCGGATATTCGCGTGCGCGCGGCGCTTCGAATGGATTGCCGCCGGCCTGGAGCTGACCCTTGAGGTTGCCGGCCTTGCCGGAGATCGCGGCCGTATGCTCGAACTTGTCGTAGTAGGGCTCGAGCTCGTCGTAGGTGATGCCCCAGTCTTGAATGGTCATGTCGGCGGGAATGAAGCTCTTGCCGTAGCGCTCCTCATACATGGAGCGGACCTTGAACTCCATATCGGTCCAGCGCCACGTATGCCCGCTCCAGTGCACGCCTGAGCCGCCCACCACCTCGCCCGGCAGGAACGAGCCGAGGCGGCGCATCGGCAGCGCTTCCTGCGACGGGTTGTTGCGCACCGTGAGTGTGTCGCGCGCGGTGTTCTGCATCAGGTCGTGACGGATGACGTAGCGCAGCTCGTCACGGATGCTGGGGACGGCGTAGTCCTTGTCGGTCGTGCGCATGTCGCCGCGCTCGAGCGCCACCACTTTCAATCCGGCTTCGGTCAGTTCCTTCGCCAGGATGCCGCCGGTCCAGCCGAGACCGACGATCACGACGTCGACGTCGTTGAGTTTCGTTGCCATGTGTCGTCCTCCCTCAGCTCATGTCCGCAATGCTGACAGGATCATTGGGGAACGGCTTGTTCTTGAATTTCTCGATGTTCTCGCGATGCACCGCGATCGCGCCCGGGAAGCCGATCAGCCTCCAGCCGGCCTTGTTGCGGTTGCCGCCATGGATCGGGTCGGCGAACATGCCTTCCATCACGGTCTGATAGACCATGGTCCAGAACTCGCGTGCCGGCAGTCCGCTGTCAAAGGTGATGCGGCCGCCCGAAAGCGCAACCAGCACCTCCTGACGCTGGGCTTCGGTGAGCTGGTCGAAGCGCTTGTTGTTGTAGGTCTTGGGCAATGCGCGTTGGTGGCGGTGATGCCGGCGCGATAGAACTGCGCGGGCGTCAGCGGCAACTGGTAGCCCTGGCTTGGCGCGCCCTTCTTCCACGGGCCTTGCATGTAGAGGCGGTCGCCATTGCCCCAGGCGCCCGCGAGCGTGCGGTCGATGTAAATGTTGATGCCGATGTCGGTGCCCTTGGGACTGAGATCGTCGGCCGGCACCATGTGGTCGACCAGCGCCTCGACAAAAGCGGCTTCCTCGAGATTGAGGAACGCGTAAGTGGCGGGTGGCGGTGCGGCGGGGGCGGGCTGCTGTGCCTGTGCCTCCTGCGGCACAATGGCTGGCGTTGCGGTCGCGGCGGCGGCGCCGCCCACCACGGCGCCTTTCAGAAAGTCGCGCCGGCCGAATCCCTTCTCCGTCATGGCGTTCTCCCTTTGCCCGGCCTGGCCGGATTACATTGGTTCTAGGTTGCCCCTTTCGATCTGGACCGGCAAGGGGAGTGCGACTATGGCGCGTCAGCGCACCCGCGAGCGCCTGCGCTCGCGACAAAACTCCGTTCGCCCCCGCGAAAGCGGGGGCCCAGTCTTTGAGAGATCAGAGAACTGGGCCCCTGGGTCCCCGCTTTCGCGGGGACGAACGGAGGGCTTTTGGTAAGCGCCGGCCGCGTCAGGCCGGTATGGGCTCGCGCTTGTCCTGCCGTGCCGGCGCCGGATCGCGCAGCCCCAGGATGCGCCGGGCGTTCGAGTAGAACAGCTTTTCCTTGTCGGCCTGCGACAGCTTGAGCTCGTCGATGAGCTTGAGCGCAGTGGCCGGATCCCAGCACGGATAGTCGGTGCCATACATGACGTTGTCGATGCCGTAATAGTCGATGGCAAACTTCATGCCGGCCGAATGCGGGGAGACCGTATCGGTGTACATGCGTTTGAGATAGGTGCTTGCTGGCTTCGGCAGCTTCGCCTTGAAGGTGTTCTTGTCCATGCGGCCGGACTGATAGGGCAGCGCCCCGCCGGTGTGCGACATCACGATCTTGAGCTTGGGATGGCGCTCCATCAGGCCGGAGAGCACCAGCCGCATCGCGGCGACGCTCACCTCGACCACGCGGCCGAGGCTCAAGTGCAGCGCGCCGTCATAGCCTTCGAGCATGTCGACGAACACCGCGTCGGTCGGATGCAGGAACAGCGGCAGGCCAAGCTCCTCACAACGGGCGTAGAACGGCTCGAGCCGCTCGGCATCGATGCGCGCATCGGCCCCAATGCTGCCCGGCAAGTTGACGCCCATCAAGCCAAGCCGGTTGACGGCGTCGTCGAGCACCTCGATTGCGATCCGGGTGTCGACCAGCGGCACTGCGGCGCTCGCCCAGAGGCGGCCGGGAAACTTCTTCTGCGCGCCCGTCATCTCCTCGTTCCAGTGGATGGCGGCCTCGCGGCCTTCCTCGGGCGGCAGCTCGGAGAAGAACACCGAGAACGGCCCGATCGAGCACACCACGTCGACCTGGTGGCCGAGCCCGTCCATGTGCTCGAGCTGCTTGTCGAGATCGAACCACTCGGCCCAGCTCGAGAGCTCGTAGTCGGCGCGCTTCTGGCGCATATAGGTGTAGCCGCCCTTGGTGTTGACCTCGGCGCGCGGGTAGGCCGTACGCTTGCAGAAGCGCTCGGATACCGAGCGTGGCCACCAGTGGAAATGGGAATCGATGATCCGCATACGTGTCTCCTGCAGCGCGGTTGCGGCGCGGCTTGCTTGTGATGCAATTGTAGGGAGCGCTGGCTGGCCCGTAAAGCCGCCAACGCCCCGGGAACCCCGACATTTGGCAGGGAATCCATGGCCTATCCGATCGAACGGCGCACCGGCGAGATCGAGCGCCTGCAGGTCCAGGCCGCCGCCATGGCGCCCGACTGCGCCGTCATGCTCGATCGCATCGGGGTTAACGCTGGTTGGCGCTGCCTCGATCTCGGCTGCGGCCCCGGTGGCATCACGTCGCTGTTGAGCGAGCGCGTCGGCCCGACTGGCCGCGTGGTCGGGCTCGACGCCGACGAGGCGTTTCTGGAGCACGCCCGGCGCACCGCCGCTCCCAATGTCATGTTCGTGGCCGGCGACGCCTATCACACTGGACTGCCGGATCGCTCCTTCGATCTCGTGCACATCCGTTTTCTCGCTTCGACCGCCGGCAAGCCCGAGGCGTTGCTCGCGGAAGCGATGCGGCTCACGCGGCCTGCTGGCGTTGTCGCCATGCAGGAGCCTGACATGACGACGCTCGTGTGCCACCCGCCGCATTCTGCCTGGGATCGGCTGCGCGCGGCACTCATCGGCGCCTTCGCGAGTGTCAACGCCGACATCAATCTCGCCCGCAGTCTTTATCTCTTGGTGCGCCGCGCGGGCCTGCGCGATGTGGAGTATCGGCCGTTTGTGATCGGCGTGCGCGCGGGCGATCCGATGGTCGACTACCTGCCGTCGACCGTGCAGTCGCTCGCCGGCACCATCGTCGGGCGCGGGCTGCTGTCGGAGCGCGAGCTGACAGACGCGCTGGCGGATTGCCGCGCCCATCTGCGCCATCCTGATGTGTCGTTCACGATGTACACGGTGGCGCAGGTGTGGGGCCGGGTCGGGTGATGGAATCGGGCGCGGCGCCCGATACCATCGATCGCTGGCCACTTGAGTGCGGAACGGTCCGCGCGCATCCTTGGCGTGCGGTCCGGCGAGCGCCGGACAACGCACGAACCATAAACACAACACGAGGAGGAAACGATGCCACGCCAAGGCGCAGGTCTGATCACGACAGGTCTCATCACGACAAGTCTCACGGTTGCCGCGCTGTTGATCGCCGCCAGCTCTGCTTTCGCCCAAACCCCAAGCTGGTCGCCGCCGCCGGACAATGCGCGCTGCCCTTCCAAATGGGGCGCCGGTGACGAGCGCGGCTCCGGCAATCACATGAAGCCATCGAGCGTGCTCAACGCCGCGAAGCTCATCAAGACTGGCGAGGTGATCGAGCTTGGCCAGGTGCTCAACGAGTCGATCCCGATTCAGCGCACGCGCCGCTTCGAAATGTTCACCAAGCCGACCGGCCCCGCGCTCGGCTCCAACAACCGGCGCAGCAACGAGGAGCTCGTGGTCGCGGAGATTGGCCAGGTCGGCACGCAGTTCGACGGCTTTGCGCACCAGACCCACGGCAATAGCCTCTACAACTGCCTCAAGCTCGACGACGTCATGACCCGCACCGGCTTCACCAAGCTCGGCATCCATCAGGTGGGCGCGCTGATCACGCGCGGCGTGCTGATCGATGTGGCTGGATACAAGGGCGTCGAGATGCTCGGCGACACCTACGAGATCACGGTTGCAGACCTTGAAGGTGCGCTCAAGAAGCAGAACACGACGCTGCAAGCGGGCGATGCCGTCATCATCCACACCGGCTGGGGCAAGCTGTTCGGCAAGGATAATGCGCGCTACATGAAATCCAACCCCGGCATCGGCGTGAAGGCGGGCGAATGGCTGATCGCCAAGGACCCGATGCTGCTCGGCTCCGACAACACGCCGGTCGAGGTGGCGCCGCCGGCCGATCCGATGCTGTCAGGGCCGATCCATCAGATGGCGCTCGTCGTCTATGGCGTGCATCTGCTCGAGCACATGAAGCTCGATGAGCTCGCTGCCAAGGGCGTCTACGAGTTCGCGTTCATGATGCAGCCCTTGAAGCTGCAGGGCGCGACCGGCTCGACCGTGGCTCCGATCGCGGTGCGTTGAGCGGTTTGCTCTCTCTCTTGGCGCGGCGGTGCCGCCGCGCCAAGGCATCATGGCCGGGCGCTCGTAACGTCACGTCAATCCTGTGTTCGCCTGGTGTCCTCGATCTCAGCGATCCGGCCGCGAATCTTCGCCAATGCGGCCTCGATCGTCTCGTGTTCGGGGCCTCCGACGCGGACCTTGCGCTTCTCCTCTTCCAGTTCGGCGATGAGCGCGCGCTCGGTCCTGAGTATGGCCCACGGATCGGCAAGCCGTTGTTCCTCGCCCCGGCGATGTGAGGTGTCGGCAGGTAAGTCAGTGGTCAGAAATTCAGCGATCTCATCCAGCGTTGCAGCGGTATATACGGTGAGCGCGAATGCATCGCCGGCGCGAACCAGCGTAAAGCCCTTCAGCCTTGCGGCTTGCTGTAACGCCTGCTCGCGTTCGTCCTCGTTTGGCATCTATCATCTCTTGGGCGCGGACGCTCTTGGGCGGCGGACGCTCTTGGGCGCCGGACGCTCTTGGGCGCCGGACGCTCTTGGGCGCCGGACGAGTGATTCGACCCAAGCAATCATGATGCGCGTTGGACGGGCGAGGAAGCCTGATCTCTCCTGAGAAAAAAGTCTCATAGGGTTGCGATCTACCAGCGGGCGGAACCCGGCCGGCGATCCGCTCAATTGCTCGCCGCGGATCAATGGTACCCGCGCAGCTGCAAAACGAGCAGCACGCCCATAAACTGGGCACCAATCGACAGACCGATGAACCATGTCCATGCCGGGCGCTGCTGGTACGCGAGAAATGCAGCGCACACGACGCATATGATCGCCGGAACGCTTGCAGCCAGGATCTGCCAAGCCAACATCGCCGTATCTCCTCTGTTGCCCCCCGTATCCCCTGCTTGCGAGTGGTTGGGATCGGGCCGATGAACCGGGTCTAGGAGGGTTTGGTGGTCGGCGCTGTGATGACGATCACAGACAGAGCGGGTGAGGAACCCCCGTCGGAACAGCGTTTGCGCTGAGTCATTTGGGCCGTTGACGCGCCTTGCTTGCTGGTTTCCTATGGCTGCGTCTCCCTCACAGCCAGGACCAGCCCAAGGACCAGCATCATGCGCATCATCGCCTGCTTCGCCGCATTGCTGATTGCCGGCCACGCCGGAACTGCGCGCGCCCAGGCGCAAACACAGGCTTGGCCGACGCGGGCACCGATCAAGCTCGTCGTTCCGTTCCCGCCGGGCAGCGCGCTCGACACCATCGCGCGGCCGGTGTTCGAGCAGGTCAGCAAGCAGATCGGCCAGAGCTTCGTGTTCGAGAGCCGGCCGGGCGCCGGCGGCACGCTCGGCATGGCGGCTGCCGCCAAGGCGCCCGCCGACGGCTACACGCTGCTGGTCAATTCCTCGATTCACACCATCGTGCCCACGACCTTTGCGAGGCTGCCGTTCGACACCTTGCGCGAGTTCGTGGCGGTGGCTCCGCTCGGGCAGTTTCCCAATGTGCTGGTGACGCCGCGTGGCCGCTTTGCGAGCGTGCAGGACATGGTCGCCAAGGGCAAGGCCAAGCCCGGCTCGATCACCTATGGCTCGGGCGGCATCGGGGCGGCGACGCATCTCAACGCCGAGCGCTTCCGGCTGGCGGCGGGCTTCGAGGCGGTTCATGTGCCGTTCAAGGGTGCGCCCGAGGCGGTGCGCGAGGTGCTCGGCGGCCGCATCGATTTCTATTTCTCGCCGCTGCTCTCGGTGGTGCCGTTGATCGAGGGGAAGGAGCTCGATGGGCTCGCGGTCTCGAGCCTCGCGCGCGACGAGACCTTGCCCACGATCCCGACCACGCTCGAAGCGGGCTACCCCAACTCCGACTATATCTTCTGGATCGGCGTGTTCGCGCCCGGCGGCACCCCGCAGGAGATCGTCGATCGGCTCTATGGCGAGATCGCCAAGGCGCTTAACGATCCGGCGATGAAGCAGGCCCTCAAAAGGCTCGGCGCCAATCCGATGCCGCTCAAGCCGGCCGAGTTCGAGGCCTTCATCCGCGCCGAGATCGAGTCGAATGCCAAGCTGATCAAGGCCGCCGGCATCGCGCCGAATTGAGCTCCTTTGAGCGAAGCAGGAACGGTCGCGGCCTAAGCCGTGGGCACAAGGCGTCCCCGCACCCCCCTATTGCGTGCGTTAACCGTCCGGTAGCGGTGGCCGCATCTTGCATCCATGGCTGTATTGCTTCTAAGTGGGCTCCATTCGAAGGAGAACCGATGGCGAGTCCAAAGGAATACCAAGCGAAAGCCGAAGCGCAATTCCACAAGGCCATAAAGAAGGCGCACGAGGCTAAACAGGCCGTGTCTCAATATGAGGCCGCCGCCCGGGCTACTGACGAAAAGACGGCGAGATTGAGGGCGCTTCGCCTGGCCAAGGAGGCTGCCGCCGCGATTGCAGCGGCGGAAAACAAGCCCGCGGAGAAAAAACCTGCAGCCAGGAAGAAAGCCGTCTCCAAGAAGCCGGCAGCCACTGCGGCCGACGGCTGAGCCCAACACTTTGCGATTGTCTGAGCCGATTGCTCTTGCGCCGGCTGCCGTCGGCGATCATGTCGATCGTGTGCAGCGCGCTCGCACAACGATCTGAACGCCGATGCCTGCTGCGTCGCGTGGGCGCAGGCCTCAGATCATCTTGAGGGGAATGGCCCCGAGAAAATCGGCCTTGCCGATCTCCACGCCGCAGTGGCGCAGGATGACGTAGGCCGCGGTGCAATGGAAATAGACGTTGGGCAGCACGAAGTGGTTGAGGTAGTCGTCGCCCTTCATCTGGCCTTTGATGGTGGGGCCAAGCGGGAACGTGATCTCGCGATCACCTGCGGCATCGATCTGCTTCGGATCAACCGTCTTGATGAAAGCAATCGCCTTCGCGATCCGCGCCTTGAGCTGCTCGATCGTCGTCTCGTTGTCCTCGAAGCGCGGTGGCTCGACCCCGGCAAGGCGTGCCACTCCGTTTTTCGCCAGATCGGTCGCAACCTGCACCTGCCGGGTCAGTGCGAACATGTCCGGCGCAAGCCGCGACGTGAGCAGGACCGAAGCATCGATCTTTTTGGCGGCCGCAAAAGCCGCGCCCTTGTCGAGAACGCCTGACAGCGCACTCAGCGACATCTCGACCGCCGGGAGCGAAGCCTGTGATATCGAGAACGACATGGGGGAACTCCTCACGCTGATGAATGGTTTGCCTGCGGGCGCGGACCATGCACACAATCGAATGGTGTTGCAAGCAGCCGTCATCCCATGGCGTTATCTCGTGGCGCGGTCTCGCAACATAATGATGACGCCCCCTGACGGTACGATTCGCCCAGGTTCGAAATAATCGCTCCGCCTGAAGTCTGGGAGAGGTGGGTTTCTGGAATTTATCCAAGTTAACCCATGTCCTTGAACATTCCTGCTTGCAGCGCGATCTATGACGTGCTCGACACACAGTAACAATCGGTGGAGCACCATGTCGGCACCAACATCTGTTGTGACTTTAGAATCCGATTCTCGCGCCCCGCACCGCGTCCGGCATGAGCCGCGCCGGCGCGAGCTCGAGGTCAGACGCGTCGACAAGATTGCGGCGCACATGATCCGCGTCACGCTGGGCGGCGATCTCGACGGTTTCACCAGTCTCGGGTTTGACGACCATATCAAGCTGTTCTTTCCGGACGAAGCCGCCCCGGCCGGCGACGAGCCGCAGTTTGTATCGCGCGACTACACGCCGCGCCGATACGATCCCGTGGCCAGGACGCTCGACATTGAGTTTGTGATCCACGAGGCCGGGCCGGCCACGCGCTGGGCCGAGCAGGTGCGGCCGGGGCAGATGCTTCGCATCGGCGGGCCGCGCGGGTCCTTCATCATCCCGACCAATTTCGATTGGCACTTGCTGATCGGGGACGACACCGGATTGCCGGCCATCGGGCGCCGGCTGGCCGAGCTGCCGGCGGGCACGCGGGTCGTGGTCCTGGCCGAGGTGGACGGGCCGGCCGATCACATGGAGTTCGCAAGCGCTGCCGATGTGACCGTTACCTGGGCACATCGCAACGGCGCCGAGCCCGGCACCAGTGCCGGATTGGTGCGCACGCTCAAGACGCTGCAGCTGCCGGCGGGGGACTACTACGCTTGGGTCGCGTGCGAGTCGCTGATCGCCAAGGCGCTGCGGGCGCAGCTGATCGCCGAGCATGGCGCCAATCCGAAATGGATCCGCGCCGCCGGCTATTGGCGCCGCGGCGCCGTCGCGGTGCATGAGACGCACAATGATTAGTTCTCTTTAGCTCCTGATGTCAGCTCACAGCCTCTTTGCCGTTCGTCCCCGCGAAAGCGGGGACCCAGTGCGACGGACTGAAGCGTTAGAGCAAGTGGCCCTGGGTTTCCGCTTGCGCGGGAACGAACGGAGAGGTGAGACAGTCTGAACCCAAATTGCCCTACGCAAACCGGACCGCATAGACCGGCGGCAGCGTGTGGGTCACGCAGGTCCAGCTGTCGCCCTGGTCCTCGCTCACCCATAGTCCACCCGTCGTCGAGCCGATAGCGAGCCTATCGCCGGGCTCATCGAGCGCAAGCGCGTGACGGTAGACGACGTCATAGGCGTGCGTCTGCGGCAACCCCTTCGACAGGATCTCAAAGCTCTTGCCGCCATCGCGTGTGCGCGTGACTGCGAGCTTGCCCTCGCGCGGGATGCGCTTCTCGTCCTTGATCTCCGGGACAAACCAGGCCGTGTCGGGCTCCCGTGGGTGCACCGCGACCGGGAAGCCGAACACCGAGGGCTCGACGCCTTTGATCTCGGTGAAATTCTTGCCCTCATCGGAAGAGACGAAAATGCCGTTGTGGTGCTGCACCCACATGCGCTGCGGCGCCGAGCGGCATTGCGCCAGGCAATGCACGTCCTGGGAGATCGGATCGTGGGCCTGTTCGGGTGGCATATACTCGGCGCGCATGCCTTCGCCGCGCAGCGCCCAGTTGTTGCCGCCGTCTTCGGTATGCCAAACGCCGCCGGTCGAGACCCCGACCGACACGTGCTTTGAATTGCGCGGGTCCACGCAAATCGAATGGATGCCGGGCAGGTCGGCGCCGCCCCCCGCCCACTTCTTGCGCAGCGGGTGATCCCACAGCGTGCGGATCATCTCCCAGCTCTGGCCATGATCATCGGAGCGGAACAGACCACCCGGCAGCGTGCCGCACCAGATGGTGCCGGGCTCGCCGGCGCCTCCGGTTGCCAGCGCCCAGATCTTCGCGGTGCTCCATTTGAGCTCGCGGCCCCACATGTCCTTTTCTTCGTAGCCCTCGGGCTTCGGCGGATAGGCCGGGGCTGGAATCTCCTCCCAGCCGTTGGCGGTCGAGCGATGCATCTTGACGCCGAAATGGCCGTGGTCGAGCGCCGCGTAGCTCTTGCCGTCGCGCGGATCGGTGAGCGTGAGCGTCACGTTGTCGCCCAGGAAATCGACCCCGGTGATGTCCCAGTTGCCGCCGTTCCGCATCACCGTGAACAAGCCTTTGCGCGTCGAAACCAAAAGTCTATCGCTCATCCTCAACCTCCTGACAGGGCCTGGAACACATGGATGGTGCTTGAGTCCTTGACCGGATCGGCCAGCCGGGCGCGGTCACGGATCATCTGCCCGTCGACGAAGATCGTCATGTGACGGCGCAGCGCCGACTGGTCGTCGAGCACATAGCCGCGCGCCTGCGGGTTGTCCGCGAACACCTTCTCCAGCACCTCGCGCACGGTCGCCCCGGCGGCTTCCGCCGCCGGACACCCGACATGGCGCTGGACATTGGGCGTGAAGACGACTTTTGCCATCAGTTCCGCTCGGCTTTGCGTCTACCGTTCAGTCTAGCTGACCCTAGGACGAACGGGGGGAGGGCGTTCCGACAGGGCCGGAAAACTTTTCTTTGGGTACGCCATTTGGACCGAACAATGGCGGCTGGATGAGGGATGGCCGCTGAGGTCGTAGCCCGGGCTGAGCCATAAGCGCGTTCACGCGCGTCTTTCGACGCGCTAGGGCGGAACCCGGGGGCGATTGCCCGATTGCCCGTATCGGGATAGGTATTACGGGATGACCTCGGCCCCCTGAAGAAACCTGTCCGACAGGCTCAGACCTAGCGCTGTTGCCGTCTTGAGGTTCAGTACGGTCTCGAACGCGGTGGGCGGCTGCACCGGCAAGTCGCCGGGTCTTGCGCCCTTGAGTATGCTGTCGACGTAACCGGCGGCGCGCCGGTACAGATCAGGCAGGCTTACGCCATAGGACAGAAGACCGCCCGCCTCGACGAAATCCCGGAACGTGTAGATCGCGGGCAGGCGGTGCATCGCAGCAAGCCTGATGACAAGGCTTTGGTTGGTTTGCACGAGCGTATCGCTTCCGACGACCAGCGCATCGGCAGCGAAGCGCGCGGCGGACTCGAATGCGCGTTCAAGACCCTCGGCCGTGCGCGCGTCGAGGACCTGCGTCGCGATCCCCGAGGCGCGGGCGGCTTCCTCCACCGCGCTCCATTCCGCGCGGCGCGACGGGTTGGACAGGTTCATGAGAGCCGCAATGCGTTCGCATTTGGGGAGCAGCTCTTTTAGAATGGCGACCCGTTTTCGCTCGACGCCGGCGGCCGAAGCGCCAAAGCCGGTCAGATTGGTGGCCGGCGGGGAGCTGCCAATAATGGTCTGCGGATCGCCAGCCGCCGCCATCACGACAGGAACCGTGCTGCTTGCCGCCTTGGCCGCGAACGCCGCCGGCGTTCCCCTTGTCACGATCACATCGACATGGAGCCGCACCAATTCTCGTGCCAGTTCAGCGAAGCTCTCGTTGTGGCCACCGGGCGATCGATATTCGAAGACGAGGTTTTGACTCTCGATATAGCCGCGCTCGCGCAGAGCCTGCTCAAGCGCGCCAAAATTGGGGTTGAGCCCCCGCGGACTCGTATCCAGCATCCCGACACGGTAGCGCCGAAAGCCTGACTGAGCGTGAGCCTTTGACGACCATCCCGCCACGCCGGCGAGCCCCGCGATGAAATCCCGCCGCCGCATATGTCAGGTCTCCTTGGGTCGATCGATCAATCTGGCTTGATGTTTGCGAACTTGATCACCTTGGCCCATTGCGGGATTTCGCGTTCGATCGTTGCGGAAAATTCCGCGGGCGTGCCGCCTACCAGCTCCAGCCCGAGGTCGAGGAGGCTCTTGCGCACGTCTGGCATCGCCATCACGCGCATCGTCTCGCGGTAGACTGTGTCGGTGATCGCTTGCGGAGTGCCGGCCGGCGCCATCAGGCCGAACCAGGGGACGGCTTCGAAGCCCGGATACCCGAGCTCGATCATCGTCGGAATGTCGGGCGCGACCGCAGAGCGTTTCACCGAAGAAACCGCGAAGGCGCGCAGCTTTCCCTCCTTCACCAGCGGTGCAACATTTGAGATGTTGGCAAACGACATGGTCACACGCCCGCCGAGCAGGTCCGGAAGGAGGGCCGTCGTGCCGCGATAGGCCACCGGCTGGATGTCGAGATGCTCGATGTATTTGAGGAGCTCGATGCCGAGGTGCTGCGAGGTGCCGGCGCCGGCGTGCGCGTAAGTCAACTTGCCGGGCTGCGCGCGGGCGAGCGCAATCAACTCGGGCAGCGTCTTTGCCGGCACGTCGTTGTGCACGACCAGCACATTGGCGGCGACAAAAACCTGCGTGATCGGCACGAAATCCTTGATCGGATCGTAGGCGAGCTTGTCGTAAATGCTCGGGCTGAAGATCAGCGAGGAATTGCCGCCCATCAACAGCGTGTAACCATCGGGCGCGGCCTTGGCGGCGCGCTCGGTCGCGATATTGCCGGCGGCACCACTCACGTTCTCGACCACGACCGGCTTGCCCCACGCCGCACTGAACCTTTCGGCGAACAGGCGGCTGGTGATGTCGGGCGCGACGCCGGGCACGAAGCCGACCAGGATGCGCACCGGCCGCTCCGGATAGGATTGCGCCCCTGCGTCTCGTGACAGTGTCGGCGCCGCGGCAGCACCCACGACCCAATGCAGAAATTGCCGGCGGGGAAGTTTCATGGCGATCCTCCCAGAATGAAGACATTCAAAGCCCGCGCGCTGCTGCTTGCGGCCAAACGGATTTCAGTTTGACGTTTGGCAATGCTCGCCGGCCGATGGCAAAATCGCCGCCAATGAATGAGGGGAATTCGGCACGACCCCTGGCAGCTCAATCGGCAAGCTACCTCGACTGCGGAGAGTCTGTAGCCCGGGTTGAGCTCTGGCGAAACCCGGGGACGATAGTGCGGATTGCAAAGTTGTTCCCGCATTTCGCTGCGCTCAATGCGGGCTACGACGCGCGCGCCTAACCCCTTTGCGCCCGCGCCTCCTCGATCAGCTTCAACAGCTTCGGCGGCGACATCGGCAGTGAACTCGGCCGGACGCCGATGCACTGGCCGATCGCGTTGGCGATCGCCGCCATGGTCGGCACCACCGGCACCTCGCCGACGCCGCGCAAGCCGTAAGGGTGGCGCGGGTTCGGCACCTCGACGATCTCGGTGCCGATCATCGGCACGTCTGACGCGACCGGCATGCGATAGTCGAGGAAGCTCGGGTTCTGCAACCTGCCGTCCTCGCCGTAGTAGTACTCTTCGTTGAGCGCCCAGCCGATGCCTTGCACGGCGCCGCCCTGATACTGGCCCTCGACCTGCAGCGGATGGATCGCCTTGCCGGCGTCTTCCACCACGGTGTAGCGCTTGATGTCGGCGCGGCCGGTTTCCTGATCGACTTCGACATCGACAATGTGCAACCCGAAGCCTGGGCCTGCGCCAGTCACATTCATCTCGGAATGGCCCGCGATCGCGCCATGCGTCGCCATGGTCTTGGCGGCGATCTGCGCAATCGACAGCGGCTCGAAGGTGCCGACATTGGCGCCCGCCGGCTTGCAGTAGCCGTCCTCGAAGGTGACGGCATCGTCCGGTACGCCCCAGAGGCCGGCGGCGCGCTTGCACAATTCGGCGATCGCCTTGCGGGCGGAATCCACGATCACCATGCCGGTGGAGAACGTCGTGCGGCTGCCGGCGGTGACGCGGTTGAAGCCGAGCGAATGGGTGTCGGCCATGATGGCGCGCACCTTGTCGACCGGGATGCCGAGCTCCTCGGCCGCCATCATGCTGATCGAGATGCGCGAGCCGGCGACGTCGCTGGTGCCGAGGATCAGCGTCACCGAGCCGTCGATCGCGATGTTGAGCGTGCCGGTGGTCTCGCCGCCGCGGTTGAACCAGAAGCCGGCCGCGACGCCGCGGCCCTGGCCGGGCGGTACCGGCGAGGTGTAGTGGTCGCAGGCCTTGGCGGCCTTGAGCGTCTCGACAAACCCGATGGGGCCGAACGTCTCGCCGTAGATGGTCTTGTAGCCCTCGGTCGCTGCGTTCTTGAGCCGGAAGTCGATCGGGTCCATGCCGATCTTGCGGGCGAGCTCGTCGATCACGCCCTCGACGCCGAACACGACCTGCGGCACGCAGGGCGCGCGGAACGAGTTGACCTTCGGCCGGTTCGACACGACCTCGTAGGACACCGTCTTGACGTTCTTGAGATTGTAGCGCGTGAACATCGCCTGCGGCGCGTTGATGAACATCGAGCCCGTGAAGGCGCCGGTCTGGAAGGCGAGCTCGGCCTCGGCGGCCGTGATGGTGCCGTCCTTCTTGGCGCCCATCTTGATGCGCGACTTCGTTCCCGACACCGGTCCGGTGGCGCGGAAAACCTCGTTGCGGGTGAGCGCGATCTTGACCGGCCGCTTGGCCTTGCGGGCAAGCTGGATCGCCACCGGCTCGCCGTAGAAGCCGGTCTTGCCGCCGAAGCCGCCGCCCATCTCCGATTGCTGGACGCGGATCTTGGCGGCTTCGATCTTGAGAATGTTCGACAGCCTGTCCCGGAAGACCCATGGCGCCTGCGTGCAGCACCACAGCTCGATCTGGCCGTCCTCGGTGCAGGTCGCGACGCAGCCCTGCGGCTCGATATAGCCCTGGTGCATCGGCTTGGTGTCGTATTCATGTTCGACGATGACATCGGCCTCCTTGAAGCCAGCGTCGGCGTCGCCCATCGCGAGGTCGAGCCGTTCGATCACATTCGTAGGCTGGTCGGCGCCTTTGACGCCCTTGGTGCGCACGTGCTCGTGCAGGATCGGCGCCGTCGGCTTCATCGCCTCGACCGGGTCGATGACGTGCGGAAGAATTTCGTAGTCGACCTTGATCAGCTTGAGCGCAGCCTTCGCGATCGACTCGCTCGTCGCCGCCACTGCCGCGACCGGATGGCCGTCATAGAGCGCCTTCTCGCGCGCCATGGCGTTTCGGGTCATGTCGCCGTCAGGCGTGCCCGCCTTGATTTCCGGGAAGTCGGCGCGCGTCACCACCGCCTTGACGCCGGGGAGTTTCTCGGCCGCCGAGATGTCGATCGACTTGATGCGCGCATGCGGATGCGGGCTGCGCAAAATCTTTCCGACCAGCATGCCGGGCAGGTAGAGATCAGCGCCGAACTTGGCGCGCCCGGTCACCTTGTCGATGCCGTCATGCTTGACCGGCGAGGTGCCGACGATCTTGAGCTTCTTGTCCGGGTTGAAGCCGCTCTTCTCCAGAATCGTCGCCATGCTCAAGCCCCTCTCATCTCTTTTGCCGCCGCTTGTACAGAGCGGATGATCTTGTCATAGCCGGTGCACCGGCAGAGATTGCCGGCGAGCCAGTAGCGGATTTCGGTTTCGGTCGGGTCCGGGTTGCGCTCGAGCAGCGCCTTGGCGGCAATCAAAATGCCGGGCGTACAGATGCCGCATTGCAGGCCGTTGAGCTCGAGGAATTTCTGCTGCAGCGGATGCAGCGTGTCGCCCTTGGCCATGCCCTCGATGGTCTCGACCTTGGTGCCCTCGACCTCGACCCCGAGCACCAGGCACGAGCACACCATGGTGTCATCGACCATCACGGTGCAGGCGCCGCAGTCGCCAGTGGCGCAGCCTTCCTTCGTGCCTGAGAGCATCAGCTCGTCGCGCAGCACGTCGAGCAGCGTCTGCTGCGCCTCGCACAGGAACTCGTAGTCGTCACCGTTGATCGTCGTCGTGACGTGATACTTCTTGCTCATCACTTCGTCCTCGCGCGCTCGAGCGCCTGCTGTGCGGTGCGCCTGGCCAGCACGCCCGCGACCTTGATGCGATATTCCTTGGTGCCACGCTTGTCGTCGATCGGCTGGCAGGCCGCACTTGCGGCCTTCGCGAGCTTGTCGAGCGCGGCTTCATCGAGCCGCGAGCCGATCAGCGCGTCGGCAGCCTCCTTGACCAGGAGCACCGTTGGCGCCACGGCGCCGAGCGCCACGCGTGCCGCCGTGCAGGTGCCGCCCGCATCGAGTGTCAGATTGACGCCGACGCCGACCACCGCGATGTCCATCTCGGTGCGTGGGGTGAAGCGCTGATAGGCGTCGGCCGAACGTGCCGGCCGCGCCGGCAAAAAGAACGACGCGACGATCTCGCCCTTCTGCAGCGAAGTCTTGCCGGGACCGACCGGAATGCTCTCGACCGGCGCCTCGCGAACGCCGGCGGGGCCCACGATCCGCGCGATCGCGCCGGCCGCAATGAGCGCCGGTACGCTGTCGGCCGCCGGCGATCCGTTGCACAGATTGCCGCCGACCGAGGCGCGGCCGCGCACCTGGATCGAGCCGATCAGCTTGACGCCGTCGATGACACCCGGCCACGCCTCGTTGAGCGCCGCATGGCTCATGATCTCCATGCCGGGGACCGCCGCGCCGATGCGGAAGCCGCCGTTCTCAGCGCTGATCTGCCGCACCTCCGGTATTTTCTTGATGTCGACCAGGAGGGCGGGCTCGATCAGGTCGGTTTCCATCTGCACGATCACATCGGTGCCGCCGGCCAATACACGCGCCGGCCCGGTCGCGCCGGCCAGCAATGCCACTGCAGCCTGCAGCGTTGCCGGCGCCTCATACCTGAGATCCGTCATCAAACCCCCGTCCTTGGTGTCCTCGTTGGCCCGATCATGTCTGGAATTTGGGGTCAGGCCAAGACCCACGATGAGCCCGGGATTTGTTCGGAATTCGTGCCGCTGCGGCTGTCGTGGCGTCCAGCGAGCCTTGCTTCTCGTGATCTTTTGCCAAACAATGAAATCGGCGAATGCAGGGGCCCGTCATGAGTGCGCTGGAGGACGCCGTTATCTCGCGCTGTCACGCGGACGAGACCAAGGCGCGCATCGGCCTGATCATCCCGTCCTCGAACCGGATGACGGAGCCGCAGTTTCACCGCTATGCGCCGGCGGGGGTGGCGGTCCACATCGCGCGCGTGCAGATGACCGGCCGCCACAAGAAGCCGATCGCCCAGCTGCTCGATGACATCGGGCGGGCGGCGTCCTCGCTCGCGGATGCGCGCTGCAACCCGATTGTCTTTCACTGCACCGGCACCGCCATGGCGGAAGGCAAGGAGGGCGAGGCGGCGCTGGTACGCCGGGTGGCGGAGGAGGGCGGTGCGGCGGCGTTCTCGACCGCGCAGGCGATTGTGGAGGCGCTCGAGCAGATGGGCATGCGCCGCGTGATGCTGCTCAGCCCCTATCCGCAGGCGGTCAACGACCATGAGCGCGAGTTTCTCGGCGAGCATGGCATTGAGGTCGTGCGCGATGTCGCGCTCAGTGTCGGCTCGAGCGATGAATACATCCGGGTGCCGGTCGCGCGCTGGATCGAGCTTGCGCGCGAGCACGCGCGCGTGCCGGCGGACGGCTTCTTCCTGAGTTGCACCAACACCACCCAAATCGAGGCCATCGAGACGATCGAGCGCGAGACCGGCAGGCCCGCCATCAATTCCAACCAGGCGACGCTGTGGGCTGCGCTCAAGCGCCTTCCCGCGGTCGGCGGCGTGCCCCGGATCGGCGGGCTTGGCCGGCTGTTCGCCCGCACGGAAGCGGCCGTCGCCTAGATGAAGCGCCCGCGCGACACGGAGTCGCGCAGAAGCTTGGTTTTTCGGGTGTTTATGACCTGGTTATGCATGGCTGACGATCCCGGACCATCATTTCCCGGGCCACGATCAGTCCGTAATTTACGCGCCAGATCGGGTTGTGGCGGGGAACGCTATGGGGGGG